>Ga0105044_10000126_pt1 | contig 81153 bp, 77 predicted proteins | sample MAT01_FD_78092 | JGI IMG/M metagenome (GOLD analysis project Ga0105044, IMG submission 78092) | Freshwater microbial communities from Lake Fryxell liftoff mats and glacier meltwater in Antarctica - MAT-01 | ecosystem: Environmental > Aquatic > Freshwater > Ice > Liftoff microbial mat | place...
AGGAACTGAGGAACTGAGGAACTGGGGAACTGGGGAACTGGCGGAGTGGACTACTGCTGATCGAACAGGGACTCGAGGATCAGGCGAGTCTTCGGCAACAGCTGTTGTTCATCGAAGTACTGGGTCACGACGGCGAGCGCTGCCTCAGCGCTGCGGATGTCGAGGTGTCGCAGCAGGTAGCGCACATCGTCAAGGTCGTGAAATTCCTCACCCAGCCTCAGGGCCGCGCATTTCATCGCAAGGAGGTACGCGGGCTGGGCCACGAAGACCTTGAGGTGGCTCAAGTCCAGGAATCGACTGAACGTCCCGCGGGGGCTGAGATAACCTTTTACCGCGTCGTTGAGCCAGTCGTGATTGATCGCCGCCGCAGTCGCCACGCGCGCCGCCGCCTCGCGGATGGTTCGGGTAGGCACGAACAGCGCATCCACGTCCTTCGTAGACTCGCGGGCCCCCAGCGCCAGGCACATGACAGCCCCGCCAACCACGTACAGCTCACCAACCGTGCCGACGGCGGCGAGCTCGGAGTTCAGCAGCTCGAACAGTCGCACGATGTCACTACGGGTCAGCCGGCTGCTCGCCATCTGACCTCAGACCCGATCGCCGACGGTGGCGTCAACAAACAAGTTGCGGCGCTTGAACGCCACCGGCGATGCCAGCAGCAGGTAGGCCCGCAGCCGGGGGAACGGCACAGCGAACACGGGCGACCCCAGGGGCTCGACGTCGTCCGCCCATTCCGGCGCCGGCACGCCCTTCTGGAGCGCGGCGTGCTCCACCATGGCGGTGACGTAATTCTGGAGGTACGGCGACAGCCGGCCAACGTCGACGCCTGCAACGGCTTCCGCATATGCAGACGACGCCAGGCCCGTGAGCACGTCGTTCAATTCGGCCAGCATGAGCCGGGGATGGTCCGCGTCGGCCATCGCGTGGATCAGCTCCGCGACCTTGGTGGCGGACGCGGGTAGCGTGCGCGCCAACACATAGGTCGACATGTCCAAGCCGGCCCTGCGGGCTTGCCGTCGGAGAGCCGCTTTCTGGCCCGCCGACACGCGAATCTGGAGCTGGTGTGACTTCGCCACGACCCGTCCATGGTAGGCTGGCGGCACCGCATCAGTCAATACACTTGTATTGACAATAGGTCAGGTCATTCCCGGACCCGGCGTTGGGCCTTCGCATGCGCAACACGGTGCTCGCCGGCCGGGTGCAGGCCAAGACGGGGCCGTCACTATGGCCAGCAATACCACCACGCGATGGGGTGTTCATACCCTACCAAGGACAGACCGAATCACGCAGGGCGGCGGACCTCCGTGGCATGAACTTTGCTCACGGTGAGGATTGAAGGAACTCGTCGCCAATGGTTCGAGGAGCCCAAATGATCAGTCAACATATGAGGTTGGCCACAACTACCCGGCAGATCTATCTAACGGTATTCTCATTTGAGGAACCACCGCATATCGCGGGGCCGCTGACCGTTTTCAAAGGCACCAGTATTCAGCGGCGTGCCCACCGCGTCGGCACGCTCCAATTCCAAGGCAGCCGGTGTTGCTCCGACAGGTGCGACCACGATGTCGTGATCGGCTTGAAGCGTATGCGCAACTCTATCTGCGCGAGGACATTCAGGCTGAGGCGTTGGTGCGTAACCTCTCCGGGTTCGCCCCCTTCCTGCCGGTTGCCGCGCTCTTCCATGGCAGGGTCATCAATGTCGCCGGCCTGTCTCGCGATGCCGGAGTGGTACGCACAACCGTCAGCGGATATCTGGAGATCCTGGTAGACACCCACCTCGTCACGTTGTTACCCGCGTATGGAGCGCGGTTGCGGGTGAAGGAACGCAAGCATCCGAAATTGTACTGGGCTGATCCGGGCATCGTCCGGGCGATGAAGCGCTCGTTCCATCACCCAATTGCAGAAGAACGGGGGCCGCTGCTCGAAGGATGGGTGGCGGAATTGCTGAGAGCCCACAACGGCTGCACCCCCTTTAATGATGAGTTGTTCTACTGGGCACCATCCCAGGGTTCGCTCGAAGTGGACTTCCTCCTCAAGCGAGGCGCCAACCTGATCGCGATCGAGGTCAAGTCAACCGCTCGCCCCCGTGAATCTGATCTTGCAGGCCTTCGCGCCATCGCCGACCTGCCTCAAGTGACACGACGCATTCTCGTGCATACCGGTCCTCGAGCGTATGACACCGCTGATGGGATTGAGGCCCTGCCTGTGTCGCACTTCGCCACGCTTGTCGCGGCAGGCACATTGTAGTAATCGCTTTCCCGCAACACGGGCCCGCTTTCACGTCCAGATCATCTGGGCCCCGTAGGACTCCAGCGCGTGGTTGGTTTTTCCGCCATTGCACCATGCCTGGTATACCGCTGCGTGAGGTTCCTTCTATGATGGTGGCATGCAGATCGGGATGATTGGTCTTGGACGAATGGGCGCCAACATGGTGCGGCGCCTTCTCAGGGGCGGCCACGAGTGCGTGGTCTTCGACAGGTCTGTCGATGCGGTTGACGAGTTGGTGAAGGAACGTTCCAGTGGCGCGACTTCCCTCGCGGACCTGGTGAGTCAGTTGCAGACGCCGCGTGCGATCTGGATGATGATTCCGGCGGGGTTTGTCGAACAGCTCATCACCGACCTCCTGCCCCATCTCGAACCGGGAGACATCCTCATCGACGGCGGCAATTCCAACTATGTGGATGACATTCGCATCGCGAAGAACCTTGCGGCCCGGCAGATTCGTTATGTTGACTGCGGGACGAGCGGAGGTGTCAGGGGCCTGGAACGCGGCTACTGCCTGATGATCGGCGGTCCGGCCGACGCGGTGCAGCACCTTGACCCGGTGTTCAGGACGCTGGCGCCTGGCCCCGGTGATATTCCGCGCACGACGGGGCGTGACGCGCTTGGCGGCACAGCCGAGCAGGGATACCTGCACTGCGGGCCGAGCGGCGCCGGCCACTTCGTCAAGATGGTGCACAACGGGATCGAGTACGGCCTGATGGCGGCCTATGCCGAGGGGATGAACCTGCTCGCGCACGCGAACATCGGTCACGGCCAGCAGGCTCACGATGCCGAGACCACGCCGCTGCGCCACCCGGAGGAGTTTCAGTTCGACCTCAATGTGCGCGATATCGCGGAAGTGTGGCGGCGCGGCAGCGTGATCTCTTCGTGGCTCCTGGACCTGGCCGCCACGGCTCTGATCAAAGACCCGACACTCGATACCTTCGAAGGCCAGGTGTCGGATTCCGGCGAAGGACGCTGGACGGTCAAGGCGGCGGTTGATGCGGGCGTGCCGGTGCCTGTGCTGAGCGCGGCTCTCTACTCGCGTTTCAGCTCGCGTGGCCAGGCGGCGTTCGGTGACAAGCTGCTGTCCGCGATGCGCTTCGAGTTCGGCGGCCACGTGGAACAACCCCGCACGTAGACATTGGTGTGCATGCAACTTGACGTGTTCGACGCCGCCGATGCCGTAGCCGAGGCAGCCGCCGGCATCATCGCCGCACAGGCGCGATCGGCGGTTCGCGAGCGTGCGCGATTTGTCTTCGCCGTCAGCGGAGGGCGCACGCCGCAGCAGATGCTCCGGCTGTTGTCGCGTGAAGACGTCCCGTGGCACGGCGTGCATCTGTTCCAGGTCGATGAGCGCATTGGCCCGCCCGGGCATCCGGATCGCAATCTCACAGGCCTGCGCGAGAGCCTGACCGCGAACGTCCCGCTGGCCGTTGATCAGATTCACGGCATGCCGGTCGAGGCCGTGGATCTCGACGCCGCGACCGAGAGCTATGAGCGGGAGCTCTCGGCGTTCGCCGGTGCGCCTCCTGTGCTCGACCTGGTCCATCTGGGGCTTGGACCGGACGGCCACACGGCCTCTCTCCTGCCCGAAGACCAGGCTCTGGAACTGACAGCCGCCGACGTCGCTCTGACCGGGCGCTATCAGGGACGACGGAGGATGACGATGACGTATCCGATTCTGAATCGAGCGCGTCACATTCTCTGGTTGGTCACCGGCCACGAGAAGGCGCCGATGCTGGCGCGTCTTCTGGCTCGCGACCGATCGATTCCAGCTGGACGCGTGAATCAGAGCCACGCGAGAGTGCTCGCGGACCGCGCGGCGTCAGGGCGGGATTCGTAGAGCGCGCTACCGCGGGTTGTTCCAGCCCTCGTCGCCGCTCACGAGGCCTGCGGCGGCGGATGGTCCCCACGTATCGGGCTCGTACTCGAGCACCGGCGGGGCCGATCCGAGCACCGGGTCAATCACGCGCCAGGCGGCTTCCACGCTCTCGTCGCTCGTGAACAGGGCCGGGTCGCCGCGCAGTGCTCCGCGCAACAGCCGCTCGTACGGCAGGTGGTCGCTGGGGGGTTGGTGTCGTGCGATCAGTTCCACGGGCTCGCCGCACATCCTGTCGCCGGGCTGCTTGACACGCGCGCCCACAGAAATCGTCACGTCAGGACTGAGCCGGAAGCGGAAATAATTCGAGTTCGCCGGCAGGACCTCGTCGAAAATCGCCAGCGGCGGAACCTTGAGATCCACCACGACTTCACACGTCGTGACCGGAAGGTGCTTGCCCGCGCGCACATAAAACGGCACGCCGGCCCATCGCCAGGTGTCGATGTGCAGTCGCAAGGCGGCGAATGTTTCAACCTGCGACTCAGGCGCCACGCCCTTCTCACTGCGATAACCGCGGAACTGGCCGCGTACGACCTCAGCCGGATCGAGCGGCCTCATCGCGCGAAACAGCCGCAGCTTCTCGGCGCGAACGGAGTCGGTCTGGCGACTCACCGGCGCATCCATGGCCAGCAACGCAATGACCTCCAGCAGGTGGTTCTGCACCACGTCCCGAATCGTGCCGACTTCGTCGTAGAACGCGCCGCGGCCCTCGACGCCGAAACGTTCGGCCAACGTGACCTGCACACTCTCAACGTAGTTCCGATTCCAGATCGGATCGAGGAAGGCATTGGCGAAGCGGAAGTAGACCAGGTTCTGAACGGCCTCCTTCCCCAGGTAGTGATCGATCCGGAAAATCGCCGACTCGTCGAAGATCTCATGCAGCGTGTGATTAAGCGCCTGCGCGGTGGCAAGGCTCCGCCCAAACGGCTTCTCGACAATGACGCGAGCGTCCCGGGCGCAACCGGATGCCTCCAGGCCCTGCACCACGGTGGCGAAGAGGCTGGGCGGAATCGCAAGGTAGTGCAGTGGTCGAGAAGCCCCGCCCAAAGCCTGCTTCAGGCGTTCGTACGTGGCAGGGTCCTGGTAGTCGCCGCCGACGTACTGCAACTGCGCCGAGAGGCGAGCGAACGCATCCTCGTCTACGCCGCCGTGTGTTTCCAGGCTGTCGCGAACGCGTTCGCGCAGCGCCTCCAGCGTCCAACCGGCCCGCGCCATACCGATGACTGGCATGTCGAGGTCGCCGCGACGGATCAATGCCTGTAGCGCCGGAAAGATTTTCTTGTGGGCCAGATCGCCCGTGGCACCAAAGAACACGAACGCGTCAGAGTTGGATGCGGACACTTGCTACCGAGCATACCGCGCGTCTTCAGTTTTCGCGAGGCGGGTGGTGACGGTGCCGGTCAGCTGTCGCGCGTTGGCCTCGCACATTGAGCGCGAGCGCGCCGAGCAGGAAGCCGGCGAAGCGAGTCACGCGGTCACCCTCGCGGCGCGGCGCTCGATCGCGCGAGTCAGGAGCACCGCCGCTATCAGGGCCGGCCAGGACGAGGCGTGGCCATACGGAGAGTCGATACGCACCATGAACGGGATGGCGAAGACGAGCAGTGGCAGAACCGAGGCCGCGAGACGCCAGCGCCCGCCGAGGGAACGGGCGGTCAGGCCGAGCACGAGGAGCACTGGCACCGCCACGATGAACACCAGCCGCAGGTTGAGGGCAGACGCCGCGCTCGAAAATTGGCTGGAAGTGAGCAATCCCACCAGTTCAACCATCGAGCGCTCATTGATCCCTTGGGCGATCGGGCCCGTGCCGCCATTGAGCGCGAACATGGTCTCTCGCCACGCCTGGTTGGCCGCTGGCATGGCCCAGCCCATCGCGCCCAGCATCACGACGCCCGCGACAACCGCCGGGCCCAGGCGCGGAATCCTCGCCGTATGTTGTCGCCCGGACGCGGCGGACATGAATGCCAGCAGTGGCAACAGCGCCACCACCCAGGACACCGACCCCAGCACGATCGCTTCAAGACCGATAGCGCGCTGAAGGGCGTGGTGAACGCCCTGCACTGGAATCGCTCGGTTGAAGTTGAATGCCACGAACAACAGGACCGCCATGGCAGACCAGGCCCCCAGCCGTCCCAGCGACGCGAGCCCGTGCCGGTTGAAGGCCTCGCGCGCAGAAATCATCACCACGCCTCGGACAACCGACACGATCGCGCGAACGGACACGGCCAACCGCGCGAGATGGCCGGACACATTCGCCGCTTCGCGGCGCCAGTCCGCCAGCGTCTCGTCGAAGACGCGGCGACCGGAGTGGTCCACCGGTAGCACGCTCAGGAGAGTTCGCACGACTGCGTAGATCGGGCCCGTCATGACCGAGCCCCGCTGACGTCGCCCATGATCTCCATGGCCGCCAGGGCGCGGTGGCCCAGGCCCCTGAGTTCGTAGATGCGCCGGCCGTCGGCCTGGAGCGACGAGGACACGAGGCCCTTCTCTTCCATCTTGCCGAGCGTGACGTAAATACCGCCCCGCTTCAGCCGGCCGCGCGAGGACTCAACCAGTTGAAGGCCGTAGCTGGCGCCATCGGTGGACAGGAGCGACAGGATGAGTTGTTCAGTGGGGGGCACCTTCATGGGCGCCAGTCTTACAAACAATAAGACACAGTGTCAACTCGAGCCTCGTCTCGGCCTTGAGGACCAGGCCGAGCTACGCACGGAAGTGTCTCGCGACACGTAGCTCTGGCTGGTTCTCAAGCCAGAGTCCCGAGTGTCGTCGCGGCGACATTTGCCCTATTTGACCTTCCTCGTGTGAACGACGGTGCCCGACCGCGCCGGCTGTCCGGTCATCGTCTGGCTGTGCTCGATCACGAGGCGTCCCGCTTCGTCCATGGACCAGGTCTGCTTCGAGTCCAGCTTCCGGCCGTCGGGGTACGTGGTGGCGCTGGTGATGACCACCGTGTTCGCATCCCACACCGCTTTCGAGATGGTGACAATCGCCTGACCATGAGAGGTGAGTTCGTTGCGGCTCTCACTGCCGTCGAGTTTGTAGGCCGCGTTGTGGCCGTCGCCCGTGGACTCGTGACCGGTGGACAGGGTGGTGGCCGTGTGACGCACGACCTGTTCCTGCCCCGCCGCCTCGGCAGGACTGACAACCACCCACGTGCCCGTGAAGTCGGGTTTCTGCTGCGCGCCGACCACCGACGCCGACACGAGCACGGCGGCGGCAAACAGCCCCAGTCGCCAGGCTTTCACAATCCTCAACATTTCCTCAGTTCCCCAGTCACTTACCTCCGCCCTTCTTCGCGAGCGACTTGTAGTATTCCTCGATGAGATTCCTGAAGTTGGCCGGGATCTCTTCGTTGGCGTTGAGGAAGAGCGCGTTGCTCGACTGATCGAGCTTCTTGCGAAGGTCGAACTCGAACTTCTTGAGCGTCTCGAGCGCGGCGTTGGTCAGTTCCTGGACGCCAAGCGGATCGCGGAACGCGCTGTCGTTGTCGAGCTGACGGAGCTGCCGCACCACGTCCTCGAGGTCCTTCGCCGGCACACCCGCCTGCTGCAAGGCCTGTCGCAGCGCCTGCGCATCCATCGTACGCTCCGCAAGTTCGCGACGGAACTGGCGAATGGCTTCAGCCGAGTACTGCTGACCGGTGTTGCGGGCATCACCATTGGAACCGCCCGCCATCGCCGGACCGCGCTGCATGCCGCCAGTGGGATTGCCGCGGCCATCAGTCATCTGCTGTCCAGCCTGACCCTCACGCCCGCCCTGGCCTTGCCGGCCCTGCTGACCTTGCTGGCCTTGCTGGCCTGGCTGGCCCTGTTGACCTTGCTGGCCCTGTTGACCCTGCTGGCCCTGTTGACCCTGCTGGCCCTGTTGACCCTGTTGACCCTGCTGGCCTTGCTGGCCCTGCTGCTGCATCCGCTCATTGAGCGACTCGATGCCGCGCAACAGATTCCGCGCCTGATCGAGTGCCTGCGTCTGCGCGTTCTGACGCATACCCTGGCTCATCGCCTCGGACGCCTGGCCAATCGTGTCCTGAAGGTCCTTCAGGTCATTCGCGATCTGCTGCTCGTAGCCGCGCGAGTGCTCGGCATTGCCGGTCAGCGCGCCCTTGGAGTACCGAATCTTCTCCTGCACCTGATCGTTGCGAATACCGTCGGCAGCCTCGCGCATCTTGTTGGCCGCGTCACGCTGGTCGCCGCGCATCTGCCCCGCCGCGCGGGTGAGCTGCTGCTGCAGGTCGGCCACCTTCTTCTCCATCTCGTCCTTGCGCTCGCCGATGGCCTTCACCTGCTCGTCGCGTGCGGCGCCGGGCTGCGGCAGGTTCTGCGCCTGCGACTGCACAGCCTTTTGTTCCTGCACCAGCTCCTGGGCCTTGCGCTGCGCATCCTGCACCGCCTGCTGCGGATTGCCACTCATCGCATTCTGCAGACGACGCTGCGCGTCCTGCAACTGCTTCGCCGCCGCCGACGCCTGGCTTCCGGCGTCCTGCTGGCCGCTGGCTGCCGCCTTCCGAGCGGTGTTCGCAGCCTCCTGGAGGCGACGCGCTTCTTCGGCCAACTGCTGGCGCTGCTGCTGCTCGCGCTGCTGGTCGCGGCTGAGCTTCTCGAGCTGGCGCGCCAGCTCTTCCAGTTCCTCTGCGAGCTGCCGCTGGCCAGACCCGCTGCCTGCCGCACCCTGCTGGGCCGCGGCCTGCCGGCGCTGCCGCTCGGCCTCCTGCAACTGACGCTGGGCCAGTTCCTTCAGGCGCTTCGCCAACTCATCCACTTCCTGATCCGCCTGCGCGCCGCCTGCCTGTTGTTCATTGGCGCGCTGCTGCAACTCGTACTGGTTCGCCAGACGGTCGCGCTCAAGCTCAAACAGATCGGCCAGGTCTTCCGCCATCTGGCCGCCGCCACCGCCACCACCGCCACCCTGCTGTTGCTGGCGCTCGCGCACTTCCACCTCGTAGCTGGTCTCGGCATCCTGCAGATGCTTGAGCGCAACCTGCTCGGGCGACAGCGCTTCCTTCGCCTTCTGCGAGCGCAGTTCCTTTTCGGCCAGCACCATCGCGTCCGACGCCTTCTTGAGCGACTGCGCTATGGGCTGGAAATCCGAATCGCCACCCAGGCGCTGCGTCATCTGCTGCATCAGCGCGGCCACTTCATCGCGCAGCTTTGACTGCGACAGCGCAACGACGACGGCGTCTTCCTTGAACTGCTCTGCCGCGGCCTTGGCCTTGCCGCGCTCGAGGTTGAACGTGGCCGAGATGATCTGGCGCTGCTTCTCCGACAACGCGCCCGGGCCCTCCTGCTGGCCACTGCCTCCGCCACCGCCACCACCCCCTTCGGCAGACTGGCCAGGCCGGAACGCCTGCTGGAACGGCCGGATCTTCACGAAGTAAATATCGCTGGTCGTCACCTTGCCGCCGGCAACGCTGTCGTTGTCTGACGCCTTGGCGTAATACGACACCGAGTCGCCCACCTTCACGCCCAGTTCTTCGAGGTACACAGTGTGGCCGGCCGACACTTCAGCGCGCGGCGTCTCTCCGGCGGCGTACATCCGCACGGTCTTTTCCTCGCCACCGTTCACCGAATACACCAGGTCCAGCGCCTTCACGCCATAGTCGTCATCGGCCCTGGCTTCCAGGAACACTTCTTCCACCGCGCTCGCCGACGAGTCGCGTCCCGGCTTCACGAACTTGACCGTGGGCGCCATGTCTTCAATCACATCGATCGTGTAGGACGGCGACGCCGCCACGGCTTCTTTGTTCGGGCCTTCAAGTTCGATCCGGTAGAACCCCTTCTTGTCCACGACAAAGCTGCCGGTGAGCTTCCCATCCGGCTGCAACGTCAGGGGCATCGTCCGGTCATCGCCCATCACAATGCGCCCGCCGGTCGTCGGCATGGTGGACTCGATGTTCAGATTGACCGTCGTGCCCTTGAGCGAGGCCACATCGCCGCCGCCTTCAACCACCTGCGGCGGCAGCCGCGTGTATGCGGGGAAGCGATACTCCAGATCCAGCGTCTTCACCGCCGGCAGATCGACCAGCGTGATCACGTGCGTGCCCGACCGGATGCCGTCCGACTCGATGTAGTACTCCACGTTGAGCATCAGGTCGAAGAGCATGCCTTCGAACATGCCCGACTCGAGCCCGCGGACGAGCGGCACACGCTGGAAGTCGCCCTCGGATCCGGTGCGCATCATCAGCATCACTTCGTCTGAGCTGAAGTTGACCAGGCGCGCCTTCACGTTCTGGTCCGACCCGCGCGGCGCGGTCATCGTCCCAGGCAACACCTCAATGGAATAGGGACTGGCTGCCTCGGCGGGAATAATCAGCAGCAGCGCCGACAAACCCTGCCGCAGCGACTCGGGTCCGAAGCTGAACGCGGCCCCAAGAGCGACCACCACGGCGACGATGGCCGTGGCAAAACGGCGACGGGCCTGCTGGCCGATGGTCCGGCTTGTGTTGAGCGTGCGGCAGCGCTCGATCGCCTGCTCAACGAGTTTCTCGATCAACTGCGGCGAGGCCGACGACCCGGCGGTGTCAACCGTCTCCACGGCGCTGAGGATGGAAGCTTCAAGCGACGGCTCATGCTCTTCCACGTAGAGCGCCACCTGATTGTCGCTGACACGGCGGCGCAACGGCGCGACGAGCCACACCGCGACCAGGGCCAGAATGGCGACCAGTGCGGCGATGCGGAAGCCCATGATGGCGCCCGGGGAGAACCTCAGGGCGTCGATGCCAAGCGCCGATCCCAGCAGGATGATCGCGGTGCCGCCGAGCACCAGCGCGCCGCCACGCAGCGCCGTCTTCATCCGCCAGCGCTTGCGCACCTCGCTGATGACAGCGGTCAGTTGCGCGCGTGGATCGCTTCCAAGACCTGTGGCGTTCATACGCTTCTCCTGTCGGCGGGGCTCAACCCCGCGCTACCGAATACCGAACGCCGGCTTCTGCGAGAGCCGGTTCGCGATGATGCTTTCAGCGACGAGCAATACAAACCCGATGAGCAACAGGAACCACCAGATGGACTGACGCCGTTCACTCTCAGCCGGTTTGACGTCCGTGGGCACACCCGCACTGACAAGCGACGCCTTCCCGGTGGCACCGGCCGTGAACTCCTGGGCGTCCATCGACGCCAGGTCAGACTCGGTCGGGTCGATGTTGACGGCCAGCGTAAACGGCCGTCCCGAGGCCGCTGCGCCTTGCGGCCGCACCTCGTAGAATCCCTGCTCTCGCAACTCCACCGACATGCCGGCCGCGCCACCGACCGTCTGGCGGTCGCCACCGGGCGCCACGACAAGCGCTGACGTCACGCGCTCGTCGGTGCCACCAGCGGTCAGCGCCGCCACCCGCTGCGACACATCCACCACCTGCCCGGCGTTCTGCCAGGCGGGCTGCTCTTCCACCTGCCCGAGGTACCGCGCCACCTGATGCAGCATGGGCACAAACACGGGCTTGAGGACCAAATCGTTCCAGTCGCTATCGAGTGTGGACCCAAACGCGATGACTTTTCCAGCGCCGACACGACGCTCGGCCATGGCCACCGAACCGTCTGCAAAACGGGCCAGCACCAGGTCTCCGGCGGCGGGTGAAATGGGCCGATACCGGAAAAACCGGACACCGGACAAATCGCCGCTCTTGGGCGTCTTGAACAACTCAAAGACCACGTGGCTGAAGTCGATCACGCCGAGCGTTTCGGGTCGGCCACCGGCGGCGTCTTTCGGGTCGGACAGCGTCCCAGGCAGGAGCGCGCCCTCTCCATCGAGCGGTCCCCCGCGAGAACCAACGATTGACAGGATTCCGCCTCCGCGCTCCACAAAACTCTTGAGCGCCGGTCCGAGCGTGCCCGGCATGGTCGCATCGCTCACGATGAGCACACGTGCGCGCGAAATGGCCGGCGCGGTGAGCTTCGACATCGGCACAATCTGCACATCGAACTGCCGGGGTGAACCCACGTCGAGCGCTGCGGCGAGATACAGGCTCTCGGCGGCCGCCGCACCATCGCGCACGGCAATGATCACGGCCGTGGGCCTTGCGGGCGACAGCACGAACTGAAACACGTTGTCGGCCGCCAGGTTGTCGGTGCCCGCTTTCACGCGCCCGCGCACAAACGACTGCGCCAGTGTAAATGCCGGGAACGTCACCGCGTTCGTCACGCCGGGTGTCAGTGTGGCCCGCGAGGTCGCCACCTCCAGGCCATCGATCTCGAGCACCACCGGCACGCCCTCCACCGGCTTCGGCCCGCGGTTCGCAATGGCGGCGGTTACGATGACGCGCTCTTCATTGGCGAAACGCGTGCGATTGAACGTGACCGACGTCACTGACACGTTCGCCGTGTCCGTGGCTGCCACCGACACCGGCGTAAACGTGGTCCCTTCCGGAAACTGGATCTGTTCGGGCCGGTCCCACCCGGTGCGCTGCATGTCGCTGACGACGACCGCTTCCTTGCGACCCAGCGTTGAGCGCGAGAGGAGGCTCTGCGCCAGCCGCAATGCCGGGGCGTACCGTGAGGCTGCCGCCGAGAGTTCTGCGGCATCCACTGCCGCGCGCAGGCGCGTCTTGTCGCCGGTGGCCCGCACGTTCTCTTCGGCGCTGCGGTCGAACAACACCAGGGTGGCCTGGTCTCCATTGCCAAGCCCGTCGATCACCTTCTTTGCTTCGTCCTTTGCGCGCTGCCAGTGGTCGCCGTAGCCCATGCTGGCCGATCGATCGAGCAGCACCACCACCTCGCGGGCGCCGGCGTTGGCCATCGACGCCTGCACGGGCGTCTGGCTGACAAACGGCCGTGAGAACGCGAGCACGGTGAGCAGCACGGCGGCCGAGCGCAGCAGGAACAGGAGCCAGTTATTGATGCGCCGGCGTTGCACCGACTGGTATGGCACGCGCCGCAGGAACATCAGCGACGGAAATTCCACCGGCGTCTTGCGTTCGCGCTGGATCAGGTGCACGAGCACCGGAATGGCCAGCGCGCCAAGGCCGAGGAGGAACAGCGGGGTCAGAAACGACATGGGTTATCTCACCCGCATCATGCGCTCGCGGTTCGCAAGGTAACTAAACAGCGCATCGTCCAACGGGCGCGACGTGTTGACGAGTGTGTAGTCCACCCGAATTTCCGAGAACTTCGTGCGAAGCGCGTCGATGTGCGCGGCGATCAGTTCGCGATACTGCGCCCGCAGCGACTCGGGCACGATGGGCACTTCCTCGCCGGTTTCAAGGTCCTGGAAGCGCGACGCCTCGCGATACGGAAAGTCGAGTTCGGCCTGGTCCAGCACATGGAACACCATGATGTCGTTGCCCAGGAACCGGTAGGGCTTGATCGCCTCGACGATTTCGCCGGGCTCCTCGTAGAGATCCGAAATCAGCGCCACCACGCTGCGGCGCTTGAAGTGTTCGGCGATGTTCTCCAGCGGCGCCCGCAATCGGCCTGCCCGCACGGGTTGCGCCCGATCCAGGGTGTGCAGCAACACGTCGAAATGTTTCGCTGAGGGCGGCACGTAGGTGACCACTTCTTCATCGAAGGTCACAATGCCTACGCGGTCCCGTTGCCGGTGCGCCATGTAGGCGAGGCACGCCGCCAGATACCGCGCGTAGTCGATCTTGGTCACGCCGCCATCACTGCCGAACGTCATCGACTTCGAGATGTCGAGCAGCACCGCGAAGTTCGTATTGGTGTCGGCCTCGTACTGTTTGACGAAATACTTGTCGGTGCGCGCGTAGAGCCGCCAGTCTACGCGGCGGATATCGTCGCCCGGCACATAGCCCCGATGTTCGGCGAAGTCGATGGACGCGCCAAAGTGCGGCGCGCGGTGCAGGCCGTTGATGAACCCATCCACCACGTTGCGGGCGAGCAGGTCGAGGCTGCCGATGCGCGACAGCACTTTCGGGTCGACAAACCTCGCCCCCGGCATCGCTCCCGACTGCTCGTGGCGCTCCATTGTGGCGTCCTGCTGCTGCGACCTGCGTTACATGCCCGACTTGGGCAGCGGCACAGACTTCAGCAAGTCATCGATGAGCACGTCGCTCGTGATGCCTTCGGATTCGGCGCGGAAGTTCGTCAGCACACGGTGCCGCATCACGGGATGGGCCAACGCTCTGATGTCGTCGAAGCTCACGTGATACCGGCCACTGGTGAGTGCGCGCGCCTTGGCGCCCAGGATGAGGTACTGCGCCGCCCGGACGCTGGCGCCGAACGCGGCGTACTTCTTGACCGACTCGGGCGCGTCGGCCGCCTTCGGCCGGCTGGTGCGCACCAGTCGGAGCGCGTAACGCATGACAGGTTCCGACACGGGCACGCGCCGGACCAGTCGTTGAAAGGCCACCAGCTCTGCGCCAGAGACCGGTCGCTGGAACTGGGGATCGAGGATCGCGGTGGTCGTGCGCACGACCTCGAACTCCTCATCCTCGGGCGGGTGCTCGATCACGATGTGAAACATGAAGCGGTCGAGCTGCGCTTCGGGCAGCGGATACGTGCCCTCAAGCTCGATCGGGTTCTGCGTGGCGAACACAAAAAACGGCTCTTCGAGGTTGTAGGTGCGGCCCTGAATGGTGACACGGTGTTCCTGCATCGCTTCAAGCAGCGCGGCCTGCGTCTTGGGCGGCGTCCGGTTGATTTCGTCGGCCAGCACGATGTTCGCGAAGATGGGTCCTGGCGCAAACGCCATCTGGCGACGGCCGGTGGCGGCATCTTCCTGAATGATGTCCGTGCCGGTGATGTCAGACGGCATCAGGTCGGGCGTGAACTGGATGCGGTTGAACTTGAGGTCCAGCACCTGCGCCAGCGTCCGAATCAGCAGCGTCTTGGCCAGGCCGGGCACACCGACAATCAAGCTGTTGCCGCCGACAAAGAGCGACAGGAGGATGAGGTTGACCGTCTCGTCCTGGCCGATGATCAACTTCTTGAGTTCGGCGATGATCTGCCCGCGCGCGGCATTCATCTTGTCGGCCAGCGCGATGTCGTCGGCCGATTCCATCTTCACAGTGTCTTGCGCGGTTGTGCTCACGTGTGATCCCTTCAGTGCGTCATTCCGTAAATGATGTAGTTCACGCCCAGCTTGAACGCCTCGTTCGTCTCTTCGATCGCCCGCACGCCGCTGTCGGCAAACTCCCAGAACTCCGAGAGGTCGGTGTTGTAGTTGGCAATCGCGATCAGTCGTTTCTTCGGGTCGTTGTCCTCGAACAACCCGCGGAAAATCGGCTTGCCATAGTTCTGAAAATACTGGGGGATGATGTCGAGCGAATTGATGTCGTAGAACGAGTGGAAGACCGGATGATCCGCGGTCATTTCGTGCCAGATGGCTCTTGGGAACACGCGATTGATCTGCGCTTCGAAGTTGTACCAATGCTCGAAGCGGAAGTCGTCGAAAATCAGGAACCCGCCCTTGTCGATATAGGCCTTGAGCCCCGCCAGCTCGCCTTCCGACATCTGCCAGAAGCCCGGCTCGGCCATGTAGGCCACCGGGTAGTTGAACAGCTCCGGGTCGTCGAGCGCCAGGATGTTGGTTTCGCCATCCATGTGCGGATTCAACAGCGTCACGGCGTTGATGATCTTCATGAAGTGCTCATCACCGCGCGGATAATCGTGAATCCAGCTCGTGCCGCCACGGCCGAACCCTCGGTACATCAACCGCACAAACGTGAACCGGCCGTCGTACGGCACGTTGCCGTGGATCTGGCCGCCGGTCTGGAAGCGCTCGTCGCCACCGCCGCGCTGGCGATTGTTGCCGCCGCGCTGGGCGTGCGCCGTCAACCCGAGAGACACGATCACGGCGCCCAGGATCAGCGCCCACGCCGCCCGATGACTTGTCCGACTCATGCCAACCCCCTCGCCCGGCGATACAGCCACTCGCTGCCGGTCAGAGCCACCAGCAGCAGGAACAACACCGGCATGTCCCACAGGTCCTTCTCTTCTACGACCGTCACACCCCGTCCGCTCATCGTCAGAGCATCGGAAAGCCCGGAGGTGGCAGCAGACTTGAAGAATTTGCCGTCGGTCTCTTCGGCCAGGCGCCGCAGCAGAGAGCCGCGCATGGCCGGGTCGAAATACTCGCGGTCGCTCGGCGCAGCCCGCAGATGCGTGACCGATGACCCCAGCGTTTCGCCATTCTTTGTGGCCGTCACCCGCACTTCGTAGGTGCCCTCTTCGGCCGGCGCAAACGTCGCCTGGTATTCGCCATCGCGCTTGACGGTCCAGGACATCGGCACGTCACTGACCACACCGGTCGGCGAGCGCACGGACGCGACAACCCTGGCGTCGTTCACATCAGTGTATTTCTTGTCGCCTACCTGGGCTGTGAGCGTGACGGGCTCTTTCGGCTCCACGCGTTCGGGTGCGCTCGACACTTCCACAACACCCGGCACGCCATCCACCACCCACCGGAGCAACCGCTGCCAGAATTGGTGGTGCGTCAGGTCGGTCGCAGGCATCGTCGCGTGCATGCGCCAGAGCCACGAGTCCTGCACGGCGAACGCCACCGCCTTGCCCCTGCCGTAGCGCTGCGCCGACAGAATGAGCTGCTCACGGCCACTCTCGTCCTCGCCTTTGAGCAACACCGAGGCGCCGGGCTTCACGGCACTGATCGGGTTGACGCTCGTCAGGCGCGGCAATTTGCCCCACGCCTCTATCGAACCTTTTTCGGTGGACGCCAGTTGCGCCAGCGGATGCGCCAGTCCCGCACGCGCCGGTTCGATGGCCACGTGCGAAAAGTAGTCGCCGGACCGCGCGTTGGCTGCGGCGTTCAACGCCACCGGCATGGCGTCAGCCACGGGAGTGCCACCCCAGCCGCCCTCGGCAAACGACCGGCGGCCACCAAGGGTCAGTAACCCGCCGCCGCGCCGGCCGACGAAGTCGGCAATCATGCGCAGTTGCTCGACCGTAAACGCGCTCGCCTCGACACTGCCGAGGATCAACCCGGAGTACGCAAAGAGGTCTTCTTCCTTGAGCGGGAATCCCTCGATCAGTTCGTCCGGTGTATCGATTCCCAGTCGCAGGAATTTCGTGGGAGACGATGGCGTGGCCGCCGCCGTGCGCTGCAACAGCACCACCTGAATATTGGGATCGGCCTCAAGCGCCTGCTTGATGAACTTGGCCTCGAAGCGTGGCTCGCCTTCGAGGTACAGCAGCTTCACCCGGCGATCGAGCACCTCAATGACGTTCTCACGCGCGTTGTTCTGCGGTACCTGCTCACCGGCCTGCTCGGGAATGCGGAACTTGAACCGGCGCAGGCCGCTTTCGTCCACCTTGAACCGCACACGCACGGTGGCGGCCTCGCCGTTGTTCGGCATGGGCACATCCTGCGTGTCCACCACGCGGCCTTCGCTCTCGACGACAAGCGGCAGTGTCTGGCCTTCAAATCCCGTTTGCGTGATGACGACATCAAGCACGAGGAAGGAGCCCTTGAGTGCCTGGCGCGGCGTTTCGACGCGGCTGACCTGGATGTCGCGCGTCATTTTCTCTTCGCCCACGCCGACCGTGAACACGGGAATGGACTCGGCCTTCAGGTCGGTGATCGACGAATCGAGCGTGGCCTCAGACGTATCCGCGCCGTCAGAGACGACGATGAGACCCGAGAGAGGCAGCCCCGAGAGTTCGTCTTTCGCGCGACCCAGTGCGTCGCCGAGGCGGCTGCCCGTGCCATCGAAGGTCAAGTCGCCGGCCGCATTGAGGCGCTCGGTGAACGAGGAGAAACGATACGTACGAACGACAAACTTCTCGGCGAGCTTCGCGAGCAGCGGACTGGCCGTGGTTCCGAAGTTTTCGGTGACATAGTTGCCGCGCGGATGGCCTTCAAGATCCGCCACCTGCATGCTGCGGGAGTCATCGAGCAACACGCCCACAAAATTCTGCTGCGACACCGCCACTGTGAGCACGAGCATGGGGCGCAGCAGGCACACGGCAAGCACCGCGAGCGCCGCGATACGTAGTCCCACGATCACCGCGCGGTCGCGCGTGCCGTGGCCACGCACGTTGCGGTAGGTCAGCAGCGCGTACACCGCCGCGCCCGTGACTGCCAGGACGAGGCCGGCCATCCAGCGGGAGCTGCCCCAGACGAAGTCTCCCTGCTCGAAGACCAGCGGCTGGTACTTGAACAAGAATTGATAGACAGATGCGAGCACGGAAATCGAATTGTATCGCGGCTACCTGACAGAGTCGCGGGCAAACGCGAGGATGTCGACGGGTGATGCCGCCACTCCGCCCTGCGCCGATTCCGGACGACCACCGCCCCTGCCGCCACACGCGGCCGTGAGCTGCTTCACCCACGCGCCGGCGTCAAAGGCGACGTCTGCCGCGCGCGCCACAACCACGGGTACGGGCACCGGTACCGGAGTACCGTCCCCGATGACCACGGCCACGCAGCCGGGATGGGCCGCGATGGCGGATGCCAGAGTCTTGAGCGCGTCGATGTCGTCGCCGGCGCCTGTGGCCAGCACACGGCGGAATCGCCCCATGTCTTCGCCCGCCGCCACCAACTGCGCGGCGTGGTGTTCCGCGGTCGCCGTTCTCAACTGGCGAATCACCTTCTGGTTCGCACGATTCTCGGCCTGCATGCGTTCGATCGCAGCGCCAAGCGCTAATGGCGCCACCGTCAACTGGCGAACGAGTCCCGCCACCACATCGCGGAGTTGCCTGTGCGAAGCGAGCGCGCGCTGGCCGCAGACAAATTCAATACGGCTGCCACCCTTGAACCGCTCCCAGCCCGACACGGCGATCACGCCGACCCGCCCTGTGGTTGGCGTGTGCGTGCCCCCGCAGGCCGACACGTCGAAGCGATCGATGTCCACCAGGCGCAGTGTGCCGGTCCTGGTCGGGTCTTTGCGCAACGGTAACGCGGCCGCTTCCTGCTCGCTCACGAAGCGGACCTGGACCGGGCGATCCTCGAAGACCACGGCCGAGGCCAGGCCCTCGGCTCGGACAATCTCGGCCGGCGTCACCTCGCGCGCGAGGTCAATGGTGCAGGTCGAGGCCCCAAGGTGGAAGCTCTCGGTGCGCACGCCACACGTCCGCTCAAACGCCGCCGACAGGATGTGCTGCCCTGTGTGCTGCTGCATGTGATCGAACCGCCGGGGCCAGTCGATGATGCCCGTGACGGTCTGTCCCGGCTCCAGCAGTCCAGCCACCACGTGAGTGATGAGCCCGTCGTCACCATCCACAACGTCCAGCACGGCCTGGCCACCGAGCGATCCTGTGTCGAAGGGCTGACCACCGGACGTGGGGTAAAACGCCGTGACGTCGAGTGTGACTTTGTGACGGCTCGCGTCACGCGGTGCCGAAGAGAGCACGGTCGCCTCGAAGGTGGTCTGCAACGCGTCGGTGTAGTACAGGCGATGGGTCATGCAGGATCAACCACTCCGGCTTCGGCGAAGCCTCTGGCCCGCAGGAGGCAGCTGTCGCAGTGGCCGCAGGGCCGGCCGTCCTCGAGGGGGTCGTAACAACTGTGGGTCAGGCTGAAATCTACGCGCAGTTCGGTGCCCAGTCGAATGATGCCGGCCTTGGTGAGATGCTGCAGCGGCGTGTAGAGCCGGAGCGCGCGCCCCTCAACGCCGGCCTTTGTCGCCAGACTGGCCAGGTATTCAAACGCGGCGATGTACTCGGGTCGGCAGTCGGGATATCCCGAGTAGTCGATCGCGTTCACGCCAATGACGATGCGCTCGGCGCCGAGCACCTCGGCCCAGGCCAGCGCGAGTGACAGAAAGACGGTATTGCGCGCCGGGACGTAGGTGGAAGGAATGCCGGGCGCATCCACGTCGTCTTTCGGGATGGCTCCGTCGCCGGTGAGCGACGAGCCGCCGAAGGCCTTCAGGTCGACGTCGAGTTCCACGTGCCGCGTCACGCCCAGCGCTTCAGCCACTCGGCGCGCGGCCCGCAGCTCCGCCTGATGCACCTGGCCGTATTTCAGCGTCAGGGCGAACAGCTCCCAGCCCTCGCGCTGGGCCATGGCCGCGGCGGTGGCCGAATCAAGGCCGCCCGAGAGCAGGACGACCGCGCGTTTCATACGCTGCGAGTCTCCGGCGTCCAGATGAACTTGTGCGCCTGAATCTGCAGGCGAGCCGGCAAGTGGTCGTCCAGCATCCACGTCACCACTTCGTCGGCGCGCTGCACACCATGGACCGGCGACAGCAGCACGGCGCCGGCGCGTGCCGCCAGGTTGTGGTCAGTGATGATGCGCCGCGCGTATTCGTAGTCGGCGCGATCGGCGATGACGAACTTCACTTCGTGGTCCTTCGACAAGGCATCAAGGTTGGGCCAGTGCATCTTTGCGGCCTCCCCGCTGCCTGGGCACTTCACGTCCATGATGGCGTGTACGCCTTTGGGCAGCCGATCGATCGGCAGGTGCCCGCCCGTCTCGACGAGCACTTCGAATCCGTCGTCAAGCAGCCGCTGCATCAGGGGGATGGCCTCCGCCTGCAGCAATGGCTCGCCGCCGGTCAGCTCGACGAGCGGGCACCCAAGCTCCCCAACGGCGCCGACGACCTCGTCGATCGACATCTTCTTCCCGCCAGTGAAGGCGTAGGGCGTGTCGCACCATACGCACCGCAGGTCACAGGCGGTCAGCCGCACGAAGACACACGGCCGTCCCACGTGAGTGGACTCGCCCTGAACGGAGAGGTAAATTTCGTGAACCGTGAGCACTGTGACTGATTCTATCCGCGTCGGCACCTCCGGCTGGAACTACCCGACGGGCAAGGGTACGTGGAATGGCGTGTTTTATCCGGCGCGGCGCCCGCGAGGGTTTGATGAGTTGCGCTACTACGCCGAGCACTTCGACATCGTGGAAGTGAACTCGACGTTCTATCGGATGCCGGATCCCGGATTGGTCGGCAAGTGGGTGGGCCGCACACCCGCGGACTTTGAGTTTGCGATCAAGCTGTTCCAGAAGTTTACGCACCCGGACATGTATCTGGCCCGCGCCGGGGTGAAGGACTGGAGCCTGTCGCTGGGCGACGTAGACGCGTTCCGCGCAGGTGTGGCGCCCCTGACCGATGCGGGCCGGATGGCTGCGCTACTCGTGCAGTTTCCGTCGAGCTTCCATGCCGACGAGCCCATGCGCGACTACCTGTCGTGGCTACTTGACGCGTTCGCCGACTACCCGTTGGTGGTGGAACTGCGCCACCGCTCCTGGTTCGCGCCCGGCGCCGACACGGCCGCCCGCCTGGCCGCCGGCCGCGCGAGCCTGGTGCTGGCGGACGATCCGGAAACGACCTCTGAGGTCGTTTCCCTGCGCGCTCAGGAAACGACCTCAGAGGTCGTTTATTTCCGGATGCACGGACGGAACGCAGACGCGTGGTGGAACCATGAGCAGTCGGAGGATCGGTACAACTACCTGTATTCGCCCGCGGAATTGGAGCCATTCGCGGCGGCGGCCACTGAGGCCGCGCAGGCGGGCCGGAAAGTGATGGCGCTGATGAACAACCACTTCTCAGCCAAGGCCGTGGCGAACGCCGCGGTACTCAGGTCACAGCTGGGCCAGACCGTGCCAGGCCTCTACGAACGGGAAATAGTGAACCGGTACCCGGACCTGGAAGGGATCGTGACTACTTCGGGACTGCCTCTTTGATGGTGGCCTGCTTCAGCACGTCAGCCACCTGAAGCGTATCCACCACCGGCATACCGACGCGCACGCGGCCAAACAGCGTGTACTTGCCATTGAGTGACGCGTCGGTCGCTTTCATGATGTAGAACTGACTGTGTGCGTAGGCGGCGTTGCCCGAGTGCGCCAGGCCCACCATGCCGCGCACGTGGATCAATTTCTTTGAAATTTCAGCGACGCCCACCTGCGGCGTGTGCACGGTGCGTCCCCACCACGCCTTCTTCGACACATCCCGAGAGGCCACATCACCCACCTGCACGAGGCCGCGTTCGGCCCTGTGAAACCTGAGGCCACGGTAGAAGTTCTTCTCCACGAGCGCCACAATATAGTCAACGCTCGCAGGCGCGTCGCTTCTCAACAACTCGATCTCGATCACGCCCTTCGCGGTATCAAGCACCAGCGTGGGGTTACCAGCGGCCTGGGTCAGGGACCTGGGCTCCAGACCTGGCGCCGGCAACGCGAACACCATCCCACTGCCGGCGACCGCCAGCACCACCATGATTGCCAGGACGAATTGCCTTCTCATGCGCGACTCTCCTTCGTCACTCCCTTGCGGGGACACCACGCCGACACCACACACACGCGGCACCGCGGATACACGGGCTTGCACACGTTCTGGCCCCACGTGACCAGATACAAATTTACATCGGGCCACCACTTGCGCGGCACCACCCGATACAGCGCCTGTTCAGTGTGATCCGGCGTCCTGGTCTTCACCCAACCCAGACGATTCGAGATGCGATGGACGTGCGTATCCACGCAAATGTTGTCCTGGCTCGCATGCGACAGAATCAGCACCAGGTTCGCCGTCTTCCGGCCCACGCCAGCCAGCGTCAGCAACTCTTCCATCGTGCGCGGCACCACGCCGCCAAAGTCATCCAGGATCTGCCGGCACGCCTGTTTCACGTGCCGTGCCTTTGTTCGATAAAAACTGACGGGATAGATCAGCCGTTCGATTCGGCTCACCGTCAGCGCCGCCGTCGTCTTGGGCGTGTGCGCGATCTTGAAGAGCCTCGCCGATGCCGCGGCGGTGACCGCGTCCTTCGTCTGCGCCGACAGCAACGTGGCAATCAGCACTCGAAACGGATCCTCGTGCGTCTCTTCAGCGATCTTCTCCACCGCCGGCTCTTCCATCGACCGAATCGCCCGGCCGAGAGCCTTCAGAACCGGCACAACGTTCGAGTTCCTCAGTTCCTCAGTTCCCAATTTCCCCAGTTCCCCAGTTCCTCAGTTGCCATGGCTCTTGCAGTAGCCGCAATGGTCACACTTGACGGTCGGCTCGATCAGGCAGTCGTCGGTCACGTTGACGAGCCCGGCGTACAACGAGTGACTGGAGATCAGTGTCAGTGGAGCTGGCGCCGCGACCGGCGCGGCCGGCATCGGAGACGGCATCGTGCCCAGGTGCCGGGCCACGGCCGTTCGTACGAGGGATCGCAGTTCGGCGTCGTTCATGCCTTTACCGTCATGCCTCTACCGTCAGCGTATCCACGATGCCGATAATCGCCGCGTCCACGGGCGCCGCCTTCCGCCGCAACGCATCGCCGGCGGCCTTGCCTTCGATTACAAACAGCACCATCTCGCCGACGCCGGCGCCAACGGAGTCAATCGTCAACACCGCCGCGCCCTTCGGGGCGCCGTCGAGCGTCAGCGGCTGTACGAACAGCAGCTTGGCGCCGTCAATCGTGTGATGCTTTCTGGTCGCCACCAGCGTCCCGATCACGCGCCCGATCTGCATGGTCGGCCTACTCGACGTGCCAGGAATCCACGATGCCCACGACGCAGGCGTCGGCGGGCGGTTCGTCGGGAAGGAAGGGAAATGTCGCTTCACGCCCGCGAACGAAAAATACGTGCTCACCCACGCCTGCGCCCATGGCGTCGAGCGCCACGACCGCGCGGCCCACGGGTTTGCGATCAGGGGTGATGGGCTGGAGCATCAGCAATGTATGCCCGCCGAGATTCGGGTCTTTGACGGTGGAGACCACGTTGCCGATGACCTTGGCGAGTTGCACGGTTACTTTCTGGCTCCCTGCGGCGCTTCGCGAGGGGCTGCGGCTTTCGGCTCGGGCGCCCCGGGTGTATCCACCTGATCGACGATGCCAATAATGGCCGCGTCGATGGGACAGTCTTTGAAGCCTTGCGCCATCCGCGCGGAACTGCCCGAAACGATGAGCACCGTCTCGCCCACGCCGGCGTCGACGGTATCGACCGCGACCACGTAGTTCCCGTCAGGGGTCCCAGACGCGTTGAGCGGCCGCGCCACCAGCAACTTGCTGGCGACGAGCCGCTCGTCTTTGCGGGTCGCGACGACCGTGCCGACGACCTTGGCGAGGATCATCCCGCCCGCCTACTTCGCCGCTTTGCCGATCGGCAGCACGTCCTCGAGGTTCGCGTGTGGACGCGGAATGACGTGCACCGACACCAGTTCACCCACACGGCGCGCTGCTGCCGCGCCAGCGTCGGTGGCAGCCTTGACCGCCGCGACGTCGCCACGGACGATCGCCGTGACGTAGCCCGCGCCGATCTTTTCCCATCCGACCAGTGTCACCTTGGCGGCCTTGACCATTGCGTCGGCCGCTTCGATCATCGCGACCAGCCCTTTTGTCTCGACCATTCCGAGCGCCTCACCCATGGATCTCCTCCTGCTCCGTAAGTCGGACTCACGCCATCGTGCGGGCCGTGAGGTGCCGAACGGCGCCCTCGATTAACGTCGTCAGCTCGCCGTATGTTAACTGAATCTCCCCACTATTACCTACGGTCACTCGCCCGCCGGCCACCGAGGTGTCCAGCACGAGCTGTTCGCCTGGCGCAGAAGGCGCCTGGAGCACCTGGCATCCGGGGTCGTCGCCAGGGGGCGGGTCCGTGCAGACAGGCGCCGGGGAGACGATGCCGTACGTGCCGCGCAGCGCCTGCAGGCGGCCCACTTCCTCACGCGACAGGAGGTGCTCACGTCCGAGCAGGCGCGCCACCAGGCTGATGCGAGCGAAATGCTCGATTGTTTCCATCTTGTAATACGCGGCGAACAGGTCCTTGCCCAGAGCCAATGCGCCGTGGTTGGCCAGGAGCAACGCGTCGTGCGAGCGCACGTACGGCTCCACGGATGCGGACAGTTCCGGCGTGGATGGGGTGCCGTACTCGGCGATGGGAATGCTGCCGAGCGTGGTGACAACTTCAGCCAACACGGCGCGGTCGAGGGGAATGCCCGCGACGGCAAAACCCGTCGCCAGAGGTGGATGGGCATGCACAACGGCGTGGACGTCGGGCCGATGACGATAGGCCGTCAGATGCATGAGGATTTCTGAAGACGCTTTGCGTCCGGGCTCGCCGGCAAGCCACCGGCCGTCCATGTCGGTCACCACCATCATCTCAGGGGTCATGAACCCCTTTGACACACTGGCGGGCGTCATGAGCAAGCGGTCGCCTGGCAACCGAACGCTGATGTTGCCGTCGTTCGAGGCGACGAAGCCGCGCGTCCACAAGCGGCGACCGACTTCAACGATGTCCAGGCGGAGCTGATCTTCGCTGGTGGCCATTGTGCGGCGTCAACCTGCCTTGCGAGCCGACCATGCATTGCGGCAGTTTTCCGAGCAGAAGTAGACGGCCGCGTCACCGGCCCCTTCGCGCAGCGCACGTCCCACGGGCACATAGGTGCCGCAGTGCGGATCGCGCACCAGGTGTCCGCCTTCCCTGGTGGCCGGCGACGTGGAGCGCCGTGACGGTCCTTGTGAGGGTGAAGAGGCCCCCCTGGCGATACCGGCGAAGAACCGCAGAACCAGCCGGACGAGGAAGAGGATCGCGAGGATCCGGATGATCCAGCCGATCAGGGTCATCTATTGAACCGCGCCGCCTCGTCCTGCGGGCGTGGCCGGTGCGCCCGGCGTGACCGGGTGCGCGCCCTTGACCGCGGCCAGGGCCTCCTTCGCGCGCGCGGCCTCGGGACTGTTCGGCGCGATCGAGACCAGGTGCTCCCACGACTTCGTGGCGCCTTCCAGATCCTGTTTACCGAAGGCCCGCACGATGCCCTGGTTGAGCAACGTCTTGGTGTGGGCGGGGTCCATTGACAGGGAGTGATCAAACTGCGCGAGGGCACGATCGATCTGATTCGAGGAGTAGTAGCTCACACCGAGGTCCGTGCTGGCATTCACGTTTTTCGGATCGATCTTGAGCGCGGCCTCGTACCAGGAGATGGCCATGTCGAAACGCTCGGCGTCAAAGTACAGGTTGCCGAGGTCCACCCGAAGTTCCGCGTTGGCGGGCGCTGCATTGGCCTGGCGTTCAAGGTCCGCAGCGCGCTGCACATCAAGGGGCGGCGGCGGTGGCGTCGCGGGCATTTGCGCGGCTGGCGCACCTGCGGCAGCCACGGCGGCGGCCGGCGCGGGCCCCGTGCTCTGCTGGGTGCCAATGATCCAACCCACCAGAAGACCGAACATTGTGCCGGAAATAGCAAAGACCAGAGATTCGCGGTTCATGTGAGCACCTGCGTCGATGATAGCTGATCTTCCCGGCCGTTCACGGCGGCCAGATAGTCGCGCACCGCGCGGTCGAGGCCCACGTACAAGGCATGCGCGATGAGCGCGTGGCCGATCGACACTTCGTCGAGGTGCGGAAGTTCGCGGAACACCTCAAGATTGGCCAAATCGAGGTCGTGCCCCGCGTTCACGCCAAGCCCGAGCGAGTGCGCCAACGTGGACGCGGCCGCGTAGGTCTCGAAGCTCGATCGCCCGGATTCCCGGCTGCTGGCGAACGCCTTCGCAAACGGCTCGGTATAGAGCTCCACGCGATCCGCGCCGAGGCGTTTGGCCCATCGAATCGGCGCTTCTTCAGGATCGACAAACACACTCACGCGAATATTCTCGGCATGCAACCGCGCGATGACGGCCACCAGCCGCTCTGGCGATGTCGAGGCCGACCACCCGGCCTGGCTCGTGACCTCGCCCGGCGCCACCGGCACCAGGGTGCACTGCTGCGGCCGCGCGGCGACGACCAGATCCACGAAGTCGGCGGTCGGGTCTCCCTCGATGTTGAACTCGACCCCCGCGGCGCTCGCGTGCAGGTGCGCCGCCACCTCGGCCACATCGCGACGCGTGATGTGACGCTCGTCCGCGCGCGGATGCACGGTGATTCCTGGCGCGCCCGCCTGCACGCACACCGCGACGGCCTCGCACACATCGGGGACGTCGCCGCCGCGGGCATTGCGCAGCGTCGCCACCTTGTTCACGTTGACGCTCAGCCGAATCATGTCAGCGTGGTCCTCACCGCATCCGCAATCTCTTCGGCCATCGCCTGGACCGAGGCCTGATCCTGGCCTTCGATCATGATGCGCAGCAGGGGCTCGGTGCCTGAATACCGCACCAGCAACCGGCCCGACTCACCCAGGGCCGCGCGCACGCGCGCCATGGCATCGGCCACTGCAGGCACCGACTCCAGATCCACGCGCTCGCGCACGCGGACGTTCATCAACGTCTGCGGATACAACACCAGCTCGGCCGCCAGGTCTGACAGTTCGCGTCCGGTCTCCACCATCACGCGCATGATCGCCAGTGCGGTCGCCATGCCGTCGCCGGTGAACAGATGCTCGGCGAGAATCACGTGGCCTGACTGCTCGCCGCCCACGACATAGCCGCCGCGGAGCATCTCCTCCATCACGTACTTGTCGCCCACGGGCGTGCGCACCATGGTGATGCCCCGTGTGCGCAGTGCGATCTCCAGCCCGATATTGCTCATCACCGTGGCCACAACCGTGTTGGCCGTCAGCCGACCCTGCCGCTGATAGTGCGCACCGAGGATCAACAGCAACGCGTCGCCATCCACGATGTGGCCGCGATGGTCCACCAGAATGGCGCGGTCACCATCGCCATCAAACGCCACGCCAAGGCGGCACCGGTGCGCCACGACCTCTGCCGCCAATCGCGCCGGATGCGTGGACCCACACGCCAGATTGATGTTGCGGCCGTCCGGGGCGTCTCCCACCGTCACCAGGACACATCCCAATGACTCGAACAATCGCGTCGCTGTGGTCGTGGTGGCGCCATTGGCGCAATCGATGGCCAGGCGCATGCCGCGCAGCCCGTCGCCGGCAGGGGCGAGTTCAGCCGTGTGCGCCAGATAGGGCGCGATCAGGTCTGCCACCTCAATGCGGGCTTCACCAGACGCCGGTACGCTCCACGAACTGTCCGCGACAATGGCCTCAATCGCCCGCTCCGCGCCCTCGCCGAACTTTTCGCCCCGGCCCGAAAACACTTTGATGCCGTTGTCCTGAAATGGATTGTGCGAGGCGGAAATGACGACGCCGAGATCGATCTCACGGGTGCGCGCGAGGTACGCCACGCCAGGCGTCGGGATCACGCCCACCGACGAGACTGTCGCGCCCTGCGAGACCGCGCCGCGCGCCAGTTCGCGCTCAATCCACTCGCCCGACTCGCGGGTATCGCGACCCACCAGCAGCTGCGCCGGCCGATCGAGACCAAGCACCCGCACCAAAGCGCCGCCAATCCGCGCCACAGTGGGCGGGTCAAGCGGCCAGGCACCGGCGACGCCACGCACTCCGTCGGTACCAAACAAACGGGCCGCAGCCACTACGGCTTCTTCTTTCTGATCTCGACGGTGACGCGCGCGGTGCGCGGATCGCGCAGGCGCAACGCCGAGTTCACCACACCAATGCTCACCGTTCGAGAGACGTTCGCGCTGGCGCCATCAACCATGACGGTCTCGGTAATCGCGTTGCGCAACACCTTCAACTGGCTCTCCGGTCCGATCACATCGACCTGCGCGGGTTCGACGATGACTTTGCCCACCTCATAGCCATTGGCCGGGTCCCCTTCCACGATGGCGTCGACCGGAACCGCGCGCGTCCCCGTGGTCTCAAGGGTCAACATGACCGTGGAGGGAAAGACCTGCGTCACCTCAACACCAAACGGCGTCGCCACCTGATCCGTTCGGAGGTGGAACAGCCGGGACCCAGGGCGTCCGTCCGCCAGATCGATGTAGACGGTCACGTCCGCCTGGTCGCCGGTCAGCTGGCCGGCGCGCCCGCGCAGATGCACCTCAACCGAGTCTGGCGCATCCGGCAGAATTTCCAGTGAATCCGGCACATTGCGAAACAGCAGAGGCACTCGCACACTGCGCTCCACCAGATGCTCGCTGCCGACGGTGAGCCACAACATGGTGCCCAGACCGAGGGCCACGCACTTCAGGCCCAGGTTGCGGAACGGATGCCAGGCCATTACGCCACCGGTCCTTTCCCCATCGCTTCTTTCATGCCCGACCCGATCCGGTTGCCACGCCGATGAAGCACCAGCTCGCTGAGACGAACCCGGAGGCGCTCTGGCGTCAACGCCCGCTCGATCTGCCCGTCGAAGGCCAGCGAGATTTCACCGCGCTCCTCCGAAATCACCACGGCGATGGCGTCCGATTCCTCGGTGACCCCGATCGCCGCGCGATGTCGGGTGCCCAGATCGCGATCGAATTTCGAACTGACCGTGAGCGGCAGGAAACACGCCGCCGCCGCCACGCGGTCTTCCTGGATGATCAGCGCGCCGTCGTGCATGGACGCGCCGGGCTGGAAGATGGTGGTGATGAGGTCGTAGCTGACGGCCGCATCCAGGGGAATGCCGCTCTCGACGTAGTTACGCAGGCCGATCTCACGCTCGAGCACGATCAACGCACCCACGCGGTGCTGCGCCAGCAGGCCCGCGGCGGTCATCACTTCTTCAATCGTCTCGTCGGCCTGCTTCGATCCCGCAAAGTAGCGGAAGAAGGGCGACCGCCCAAGGTGAGACAGCGCGCGTCGAATATCAGACTGGAACAGGACGATGGCCGCGAACCCGGCGTAGACAAATACGTTGCGGATGAGCCAGTTGACGGTCTGCAGCGGGAACCGGCGCGATACGTAGAACAAGACCAGGACAAACGCCGATCCCAGGGCCATCTGCGCGGCCCGCGTACCGCGAATGAGCTTCAGGCTCTCGTAGATCAGGATCGAGACAATCAGGATGTCCACGACATCTCACCAGTTCACCGTGGGCCGCTGCAGGAGGGCGAGGAGCTGATTCATCGGCAAAAAGAGAGTATCAGACCGGGCCTCGGGCTTGAGGTTCAGCCCGAGCGACGAACAATCGCGTCGGTCACTCGCGCCACATCCACCATGGCCGCCACGTCGTGCACCCGCACGATGTGCGCACCGAGCCAGATGGAGGCGGCCACCGCGGCCGCCGTGCCCCACACGCGCTCCTCGGGCGCACGGTCCCCGATGGCCGATGTGAGGAATGACTTTCGTGACGGCCCCGACACGATCGGGCATCCAATCGCGGCCAGTGCCGGCAGGCCCGCCAACATCGCCATCGTGTGTTCCGGCTGTTTCGCGAAGCCCAAACCAGGATCGATCAGCAGGCGATTCCGCTCCACGCCGGCGGCAACCGCCACGTTGACCCTGTCCTCAAGCTCGGCACAGACGTCGGCCACCACGTCGGCGTACTGCGCGAGCTGGTACATCGCGGCCGATCGCCCGCGGTTGTGCATGAGAATGGCCGCGGCGCCCGTGTCTGCCACCACGCCCGCCAACGCGGGGTCGTACGCAAACGCGCTGATGTCGTTGACGATGGTGGCGCCGGCGTCAATGGCGCGCCTGGCGATCTCGGCCTTGTACGTGTCGATGGAGATCGGAACTGCGGTGCGCCCCTGCAACCCCTTGAGCACGGGCCCGACCCGCCGCCATTCTTCCTCGACGTCGAGCGGCTCGGCGCCGGGGCGTGTGGACTCGCCGCCCACGTCGAGCAGGTCGGCGCCTTCGTCCACCAGACGCAACGCATCGGCAACGGCGACCGCGGGGTTGCCCCGCAGGCCGCCGTCCGAAAACGAATCGGGAGTGACATTGATGATGGCCATGACGAGCGTGCGCTCGCCGAGCCTGAGGGTCTGCCCGCCTGGCAGCGGCAGGTCGAAGCTACGCCTGGGCAATCGGCTTGGGAATCGGCGGCACGATCGGCGGGCGATCGGAGTGTTCTGAACGCGTCGAATCACCAGCGGGCGTCGCCGGGGCGGGCCTGGCTTCATCCAGGTCGATGCCCTTGGCCAGTCGAATCACCTGGTCGGCGTCGAGCACTTCGCGGGCCAGCAGTTCGTCGGCAATCTTGAGCAAGGCCGTTTTGTTCGCGGTGAGCAACGTACGCGCACGGTCGTAGTTGGTGAGCACGAAACGCGTCACTTCCGAGTCAATACGGCTCGCGGTTTCCTGGCTGTACTCCTGCGGCCGGGAGATTTCGCGGCCCAGGAACACCTGCTCTTCGCGCTTGCCGAATGTGAGCGGGCCCATCTCGTCGCTCATGCCCCACTCGCACACCATCCGTCGAGACAGTTCGGTGGCGCGTTCCAGGTCGTTGCCGGCGCCGGTCGTCAGCCCGCCGTTGGTGATTTCTTCCGCGATACGGCCGCCCATCAGGATGGCCATCTGGTCCATCAGATAGTCGCGCGAATAGTTGTGCTTATCGTCGGTCGGCAACTGCATGGTCAAACCAAGCGCCATGCCGCGCGGGATGATCGTCACCTTGTGGATGGGATCGGCGTGCGGCAGCAACACCGCCAGCAGCGCGTGGCCGGCTTCGTGCACGGCCGTGATCCGCTTCTCTTCTTCGGTGATGATCATGGAGCGCCGCTCGGCGCCCATCATGACTTTATCCTTGGCGTGCTCGAAGTCGTTCATGCGAACGACCTTCTAGTTGTAGCACGCCGCGTTGAGCGCCGCTTCGTTCACCAGGTTCGCCAGGTCGGCGCCACAGAACCCTGCGGTGCCGCGCGCAATCACGTTGATGTCCACGTCGTCGGACAATGGGATCTTCTTGGTGTGCACCAGGAGGATGCCTTCACGGCCCTTCACGTCGGGCCGGCTCACCACGATGCGGCGGTCGAATCGGCCGGGACGCAGAAGCGCGGGATCAAGCACGTCGGGACGGTTCGTGGCGGCGATGAGGATCACGCCTTCGTTCGATTCGAAGCCGTCCATCTCCACCAGCAACTGGTTGAGCGTCTGTTCCCGTTCGTCGTGACCGCCGCCGAGTCCGGCGCCGCGGTGACGCCCCACTGCGTCGATTTCGTCGATGAACACGATGCACGGCGCGTTCTTCTTGCCCTGTTCAAACAGGTCGCGCACGCGCGACGCGCCGACGCCGACAAACATCTCGACGAAGTCTGAACCGCTGATCGAGAAAAACGGCACATTGGCCTCGCCGGCCACCGCGCGCGCCATCAGCGTCTTGCCGGTGCCGGGCGACCCCATCAGCAGCACGCCCTTCGGGATGCGGCCGCCGAGCTTCTGAAACTTCTGGGGCTCGCGCAGGAACTCGATGATTTCCTGAAGTTCTTCCTTGGCCTCATCGGCCCCGGCCACTTCCTTGAACGTCACCTTCTTCTGGGTGGACGACGAAAGCTTCGCCCGGCTCTTGCCGAACGACATCGCCTTGTTGCCGCCGCTCTGCATCTGGCGGGTCATGAAGACCCAGAACCCCACCATCAACAGGATGGGCGCCCACAGGAACAGGAAGTTGGCCCAGGTGTTCGCGGTCTCTTTCTTGGCCACGAGCTCGACGTTCAGCTTCTTCACGTCTTCGTAGAAATTCGGGTAGCCCTCGGGCAGGTACGAGCGCACCACTTTTCCGGCCGAGTCGGCTTCGAGCGGAAACCCGCGGAGTTCGGCGCCGCTTGGGCTGCCAATCGCTTCAATTTTCTGAAACTGATTCTTGCTGAGGCGGTCCATGAACTCTGTGGTGCTGATGGTCATCTCGCTTTGCCCGAAGTTGGCCGTGACCTGCCACACGAGCACCGCGAGCACAAACATGCTCGTCCAAAAGAGAAACCCTCGCATCGTCGAATTCATGTGCGTTCCAGCTTTCTGAACCTCAAGGTTACCATGTCAGCCGCATCGATTCCGGCAATGGGAAGCCCCACGGCCGAGCGTCCGGGCATCCACAAAATCTGACCGTCAGCCGCCACCACGAGCGGTACACGATCTCGTTCCGAGCGCGGGATCTTCGCATCCACCATAAGATCCTGCACCTTTCGTGCGCCCCCACTGAGTGCGACGCGATCCCCGGGGCGCCGGTTCCGCACAGTGAGCGGAAACGCCGCCAATGGGACTACGACTGAATACGCCTCGACGTCGCTTTCCGATGCACCGGGTTCGGCAACGGGCGGCGTTGCCTCAGCGGTCACCAGGAAGCCGGCCTCGGAAAGGACCACTTCTCCGACTCCTTGGAGGATGTAGGCAAAGGGTGGAACGGTGACAGGGGTACCGACCCGCACTCTCAAGAGGTTAGACACCCGCTCAACGCGGACGGCCGGTAAGTCGACCGAACCCCCACCTGCTGGTCGGACCGCAAGCCTCCGAACCGCTTCAAAATGGTTGGCACGCCAGGGCGCGTGCGGCACCAATTTTTCAAGGACGTGGCGCACCACACGGCGGGCGATGGCCGGAGGAAGCGACCCGATGCGACCGCGGTCCAGTTCCGCCCCGTGGGCGTCGCTGTGCACGACGACAGCACTGGCGGCTTCGATAGCCAGGGCTTGCAACGCCTGCTCGTCGTCTTCGGCAAGGGCCGCCGCGCGGGCGAGCGCAGCCACGCCGCCGGGGGCAATCTGCGCGATTACCGGAAGCAGGTCGTGGCGCACCCGATTGCGGGCAATCGACCGGTCGGCGTTCGAGGAGTCCTCGCAGAAGGATTCACCGCGCGCCGCAAGCCACGCCCGCACGTCGCTGCGACGACACGTCAGGAACGGTCGGGCGTACACGTCGCGTTCGGCTCGAATGCCGGAAAGTCCTCGGCTGCCGGCCCCGCGGAGCAACCGCAGGAGGACCGTTTCAGCCTGGTCGTCAGCCGTATGGGCGGTGACGACGCGCGTGGCTCCCAGCCGGGCGGCGGCGGCGGCGAAGGCTTGGTATCGGCACGCACGGGCGGCCGCTTCAGGTGACCGCGAGGCACGCGGGGCAATCGGGGCGGCGACCACGTCGATTGGCACGCCAAGACGATTGGCCAACGCGCGGCAGAACGCCTCATCGCGGTCCGACTCGGCGCCGCGGAGGCCGTGATTCACATGAATGAGACCCACGAGAGTGGTCTTGTGCGGCGGCTGGCCTGAGTGCGCGCGCAGCCAGAGCGCCATGGCGACCGAGTCGGCGCCACCCGACACGGCCGCAGCCACGCGATGGCCCGACAGGGATCGAAGCGAGGCGCGGGCAAGTGTGGACATGATTCAGCCAGCCCCGCGAGGCGGGGCGGGTCTAAAAAAAAGTTGGTGCCGGTGCAGGGACTTGAACCCCGGACCCTGCGGATATGAGCCGCATGCTCTAACCAACTGAGCTACACCGGCGAAGACTTTCGATCATACCTCACAGCCTGGGCCGAGGCCAGTTACAGGATGAGCATCGCATCGCCGTAGCTGTAGAAGGCAAACTCCCGTGCCACGGCGTCGCGATACGCGGCCAGCAGGAGATCGCGTCCCGTGAAGGCCGCGACCAGCATCAGCAGAGATGAACACGGCAGGTGGAAGTTGGTCAGAAGTGCGTCGATGGCCCGAAACTCATATCCGGGCGTGATCACCAGGTCGGTTCGGCCCGACCCCGCATTGACGACGCCGGTGGCGCGGGCGGCAGACTCGAGTGCCCGAGTGGTGGTGGTGCCGACGGCGACGAGTCGTCCGCCGGCCGCACGGGCCTGGGTGGTCGCCGCGGCTGTGGCTGCGGTCACTTCATAGCGTTCGGCGTCCACACGATGATCGGCGGTATCTTCGGCTGTGACAGGTTTGAAGGTGCCGTAGCCGACGTGCAGTGTGACCGTCGTCCTTTCGACGCCGGCGGCTCGGAGTGCGGCCATCAGGCCCTCGTCAAAATGAAGGCCCGCCGTGGGTGCCGCAATGGACCCTGGCTCGCGCGCAAACATTGTCTGGTACCGCGCGCGGTCGTCGTCGGTATCAGGGCGGCGGATGTAGGGCGGCAGTGGGATGTGGCCCAGGCGGTCGATGGCGTCTGCGACGGAGGCGCCTTCGGCGACCAGCCGAACGCGCCGGTGCCCGGCTTCATCGACCGCCTCGATGGTGCCTGTCAGTGAAACGCCGGGCGCGCGGCCGGCGTCAGTGAAGTCCATTCGTGCGCCGTCCGGCAATTTCGGGCCGGGTTTGACCAGCGCCCACCAGATACCGAAACGACCTCTGAGGTGGTGTTCGCGATCTTCCTCCAGCAGCAGACACTCGGCCCGGCCGCCGCCCGGCAGCCGCCGTCCGAGGAGCCTCGCAGGAAAGACGCGCGAGTCGTTGGCCACCAGCAGGTCGCCGGCCTTCAACCACTGCGGAAGGTCAGCGACGCGCGACTCCTGCCACGTCCCGGCGGTTCGATCGACGACCAGCAGCCGCGACTCACCGCGCGCGCGCGGGTGCTGCGCGATGAGGCGATCGGGCAAATCAAAATCGAAGTCACTGACGCGCACACCCTATGGTGGCACGTCTCATGGATGTGTCACCGTCACCGAAAACGCCACCGGTCCCACCTGGCCTGTGACGTCCGACACCTGGACGCAGTAGGTGCCCACCGCCTGGCTTCCGCTCAAGTGGGGCACGGTGCCGGCCTGAGTGGTCAGGTACGCAGTGGCCGCGACGACACATACGCCTCCCGCGCTGAGCGTGCCCGCGCCCACACCCATCGACACGGTCGGCTGGAGCGAGCCGTCGGGACGGGTCTGCACTGCTGAGGTGAGGGTGATGGTCACGGGTCCGCCGCCCTGCCCCACCGTGTAGGTCAGGATGGAACTCTGGAACACGCCACCCACGGGCGGAGCCACGGTGCCGGTCAGGACGTTGGTGATGATGGTCTGCTCGGGTCGCGTCGGTTCCAGCAGCGTGACTGACTGATTACAGCCAGTCGAAACAATAGCCACGCCGGCGCACACGAGTGCGATGTGTCTGATGCGCATGTCGATCACCCCTTGCAGGATTCTAACGCCGCAGCTTGCCACCCGCCGAGCGCAGGTCGGCAGGCCGGGCCCGAGAGTGCCTAACAGCACAGCGGTGAGGAGCGGGACATGCGACAGTCGAGGCATGTTACGAGCGGTCAACGATCTCAAGGGTTACGCGCTCCTCGCCACCGACGGCCCGATCGGCCATGTGGTTGACGTGCTGGTCGATGATCGGCACTGGGCGGTTCGGTATCTGGTGGTGGATACAGGCACCTGGCTGTCTGGCCGCAGGGTGTTGATCTCCCCCATCTCGCTGGGACGTCCCGATTGGGCGTTGCAGCAACTCCCGGTGTCGCTGACGAAAGAGCGGGTGGAACGCAGCCCGAATGTGGATACGCAGAAGCCGGTGTCGCGTCAGCACGAAGAGGAACAACTGGGCTACTACGGATATCCCGTGTATTGGGAAGGCACCGGCATGTGGGGCACTGGCGCGTACCCGGGCCTGCTGGCCGGCATTCCGTCACTGGCCCCGGCGCGGCCCGCGTCAGCGGACGCCTCGGTGCCCGATCCGCACCTGCGAAGTTGCGACGCGCTCGTCGGCCATCAGATCCTGGCGACCGACGGCGACCTCGGGCACGTCGAGAACTTTCTGGTGGACGATGAGTCGTGGGCTGTCAGGTATTTCGTGGTCAACACGAGCAACTGGTGGGGTGGACATCATGTGCTCATCGCGCCCCAGTGGGTTGAGGGCGTGCGCTGGCCGGACGCCACCGTGTCGCTGGATTTGAGTCGGGAGGCGATCAAGCACGCACCGCCCTACGACGCCGCCGTGATGTTCGAACGCCAGCACGAACTGGCGATGTACGAACACTACGGCCGGCCCAAGTACTGGGCAGACGAGCCAGACGCCTGAGACCGAAAGCCGTCTTCCGTAGTGGTCAGTCGCGTGCGGGTCCCATCGGCGGCGTTGCTGCCGTCCTCACGAAACCTGGGGCCGCGTCCGTCATCTGGCAGAAGTTCGACCGCGGTCACACCCGTGCGCCAGGTCACGCGTCACCTACGGTACATCACGGCGGGCAAACTGCCATGCGCCCAGGACGGTGACCACGGGAACCAGGGTCCGTATTCCTGGGAGTTCATGGCGACGAAGCCGATGACCATCGCACACATCGCGAACCCCATGGCGGCGATGAACAACGGCCAGCGCAGGCTGACCCAGTGCTGAATGGCCACCGCCATGAGCGCCGCAGCCGTGATTTTGAGTAGAGGCCACGCGATCACGCCCATCGGCAGAGCGCTGATCTTGAGGTCCGGTGCGAACTGCCGGAGCACTGATCCGCTGACCATGGTGCCCAGGAACAACACCACATGCGCGCCGGCCACCCAGCGTCACTGTCACGATGTACTTGCTGACGTAGACCGTCCACCTCGGCACCGGCACGTCAGCAAGGTACTTCCAGTTGCGATCGGTATGTTCGAGCCCTGCCAGCAGCGCGAGTGTGCGCCGAAGTTTGCGGAAAGGACCACGGGGCGCCGCCGAGGCGACGCCCCGTGGTGATCACGGACATGCTACAGACGATCGTTGACGGCTTTCGACGCCGCGTGCGTCACGTCCGCCGCGGACTGCCTGACCTGCTCATAGGTCTCCACGCCTCGTTGCGCGGCTTTCTTGCCACGTTCAACCACGTCGCCAACCGCGCCCGACACCGTCTCAACGGCTGAGGCATACCCGTCCGTCGCGCTCTTGCGCACTCGGCCGATGGTGTCGTAAATCTGCTGACGCAGTTCTGACCCCGCCTTGGGCGCCAGCAGCAGGCCCACCGCCGCCCCGAGCGCGGCGCCGCAGAGCAGACCCATCACAAAGCCGCCGCCACTGTTGCGGTCATTCTCAAATGTATTCATTTCATGCATCATTGCCTCCTTCGTTAACGAACCTGTCGAGATCACGATCTTTTGGGGCGGGCCGCTTCAGCCGCTTGTGTTTGCCGGCGGCGCGAAATGCCGAGACGGCCGCCAACACACCCTTTGTCACAGCCCAGCCGGGCAGCACCGTCGCCGTGACGGCCGATGCCGCGTGGCTGAGGCCGCCGTTAATACCCTGCACGGTCTGCTGCACTCGGTCGCCGACGTGGCGGATACGGGCCACTTCCGTGCTCACCGTATCAAGCACATCGTTTACCCGCCGTGTGAGCGGTTCGATGTGGCGGCGCTCCAGGTCATCAATCGTCCGGCGACTGTGCGCATACAGACGATAGCCAAAGATGGTGAGGGCGGCCAGGGCCACGATCTGCACGACGCTCGCGACCGCGAGAATCGCCATCCACATATTCAAGTTGCTCAGCTGGTCGGCGGTCATTTGGTCCCCGAACACAGCCTATCGACCTCACCGCTGAACGTCTGTCTCGTTTGCGACACCGGCAAAATAGGCATGTGCCTTCTTGAACAGCCTCCACGCGGCCGGTCTGTGAGAATGACCATCCAGAAAGACAGTTGGCCTTGTACTGCGAGAGGAGCACATCTATGATGCAGGTTATCGATCCGAAGCGATTCGACGCCTTTGTCCAGCTGCTTTCGCTGCCGGACCCGGCCGATCTGCCGCGACGAGGCCGGATTCTTCGGTGTGAGGGCGACCCCGATCGCCGCACCACACGACTGCCCGCGATTCTGATGGGCTGGCTTCAGCGGCGTTACCTCGAAGTCGACCCGGAAGAACCGCTGGGCGCCGCGACGCGCGGCCCGAGGCTGCGCGGCCGGGCGGATCTTCGCCTGCTCCGGCGCACCGGCACCGACGGCCTGTAAACCATCGCCCGGAAGGAACTCAGTGTGAAGCACCCACGGATTGCCATGGCTCTGGCCTGTGCCCTCGCGGTGATCTCGGCACCGGCAGTGTACGCCACACCGATCGTACCCAGCGCGCCGGCGGGGCCCGTCATCGTTTCCGCACCTGATCTCCGCTAAGGGTCAGTCCTGTGACTGCCTGCCACAACTGCGGATACCACACGACTGCATTCGTCAGTGGGCGCGACAATCGTGATCGCCTGTCGGCGGCACCAATTGTGTTCGTGGACACCACGATGCCTGGGGTCCTTGACGCCCTCCATTCACACAGCTAGGCTGTGCCCTTCGCATGAGCTCACCCGTCCGCTTACTGCTCGTCGAAGACAATGCCGACGACGCCGAGTTTATTCTGGCGGAGCTGCGTCGCCGTGGCCGTCACGCGCTCGCGCATCGCGTGGACTGCCTCGCGGGAGTCCGCGAGGCCTTCGCCGCCGAATCCTGGGACTGTGTCCTGAGCGATTTCACCCTGCCAACCTGCAACGGCCTCGATGTGCTTCGGATCGTGCGCGAACACGATGCGGACGTGCCGTTCCTGTTCGTATCGGGGTCCATCGGCGAAGACGTGGCGATGGCCGCCATGCGTGCGGGCGCCCACGACTACATTCTGAAAGACAACCTGACGCGACTCGGACCGGCGGTCGCGCGCGAATTGAGAGACGCCGCAGAGCGGCGGCATCATCGCGAAACGGCCCGGACCCTCCAGCAGGTCGAGACCAGGCTGCGCCGTGTGTTCGAGTCGGGGATGATCGGCATGGTGTTCTGGCGGACGGATGGCACGGTCCTTGATGCCAACGAAGAGTTTCTGCGGCTCACCGGGTACTCGGCCCAGGACCTGCGGGAGGGGCTGATCAACTGGCGGACGATTCTGCCGCCTCAGCTCGTGTGGCAACTGAGTCCGCGACGCACCACGGATACCCCCGGCACCACCAGCGTACCGGCGGAGGTCGAGATCCTCACCAAGCAGCGGGCTCGGCGATACGTGCTTATCGCGTCCACCACCCTCGATGTGGCGGCGCAGGAAGGCGGGTCGTTCGTCCTGGACATGACCGAGGCGTCAACCGATCGCGACGCCAGGCGCGGACTGGAAGACCAGTTGCGTCAGGCGCAGAAGATGGAACTGGTGGCGCGCCTGGCCGGGGGCGTCGCCCATGACTTCAACAATCTGCTGGCTGTCGTCATCCTCAGTGCCGATCTGGCGCGCGAAGAATCGCCCGCAACGACGCACGGGTTGCTTGACGACATTACGCAAGCCGCCGTCAGCGGTGCGGCGCTGACGCGACAGTTGCTCGCCCTGGGGCGCCGCCAGGAACTGATACTCAATCGCGTTGATGTGAATCACCTCGTGCGCGGCCAGGAATCGTTGATCCGCCGCCTTGGCGGCGAGCGGGTCGCCGTGACGCTCGATCTCGACCCTGAGCTCGGCCATGTGGCGGTGGACTCGACGCAGCTCGAACAGGTGCTGCTGAACCTGTGCGTCAATGCGCGCGACGCCATGCCGGACGGAGGCCTGCTGACGGTGCATACGGCCAAGGTCGAACTCACGGAGTCCGTCCATGCCCTTCACGGCACCATTCCACCGGATGCGTACGCGACGATCACGGTGGCCGATACGGGCGTCGGTATGGATCGCACCACGCTCACGAGAATTTTTGAGCCGTTCTTTACCACCAAGGGTGAGGGGAAGGGCTCGGGACTGGGCCTGGCGGTTGTGCACGGCATCCTGAGTCAGAGCCACGGCCATGTGGCCGTTTTCAGCGAGCCGGGCGTGGGAACCACGTTCCGCGTGTATCTGCCCCTGATGCGGGGCGATGTCGCCCGCGCGACTGCCGCGACAGTGATGGAGGTGCCGCGGGCCCTGCCGGGCGAGCGGGTGTTAATCGCGGAAGACGAAGCCACGCTGCGGCGTGCGGCCATGCGGGCCCTGCAGCGAAACGGCTACACGGTGCTGGCCGCGGCGGATGCCGCTGAGGCACTGGCACTGACCGACCTGCACGATGGCCCGATCCACCTGCTGATCAGTGATGTCGTCATGCCTGGACTCTCGGGGCCGCAGTTGTACGAACAACTACGACAGGCCCGTCCCGCGCTTCGCGTGTTGTACGCGTCTGGATACCTGCCAGACCACGTCAGCCGGCAGAACTCCATGGCGCTTGAAGGCCGGTTTCTTGCCAAGCCCTTCACGATGGCGGCGCTCGCGCGAAAGGTGCGCGAGGTCCTCGATCGGCCTACAGACTCCAGCGCAGCAGCACCGAGCCCACCGTAAAGCCGGCGCCGACCGACGTCAGCAACACCAGGTCGCCCTTCTTCAGGCGGCCGTCCTTGCGCGCGTCCACGAGGGCGAGCGGGATCGTGGCCGCCGTGGTGTTGCCGTAGTGCTCGAGGTTGATCACGACCTTCTCGGGGGCCAGGCCGATACGCTCGGCCGTCGCCTCGATGATCCGGCGATTGGCCTGGTGCGAGACGAAGAGATCGAGATCCGCGCCGGTCAGTCCCTGCTGCGTCAGCACACGCGTGGCAATTTCCCCGCTCTTGCGCACTGCAAACTTGAAGACCGTGGCGCCGTCCTGCTTCATGTAGTGCAGGCCTTGATCGACGGTCTCATGCGAGGCCGGCAACTTGCTGCCGCCGGCCGGCATGCACAGGGCGTCGCCGCCGTGGCCATCGATTTCATTCGCAAAGTCGATCAGGCACGGCTCGTCAGGCGCCGCCACCGATAACACCACCGCGCCCGCGCCGTCGCCGAACAGCACGCACGTCGATCGATCCGTGTAGTCGATGATCGACGACATCACGTCGGCCCCGACCACGAGCACATGGTCGCTCGCGCCTGACGCCACCATTTTCCAACCCACCGTGAGCGAATACACAAACCCTGAACAGGCGGCACCCAGGTCAAAGCCCCAGGCGTTCGTGGCGCCGATCTTCGCCTGCAGCACACAGGCGGTGCTTGGGAAGATGGTATCGGGCGTCGTCGTGCCGAACACGATCAGATCGATGTCTTCGGGGGTGATCCCCGCTTCGGCGATGGCGGCCAGGGCGGCCGGCTTCGCGATGTCTGACGTGGCCACCCCCGGCGCTACCCTGTGGCGTTCGCGAATCCCGGTGCGCTGGAAGATCCACTCGTTCGAGGTGTCCACCATCTTCGACAGGTCTTCATTGGTCACCACGCCTGGCGGCACAAACGCCGACAACCCCGCAATTTTCACCGGTCTCATCGTCACCACAATCGATCCTTTCCAGGAGCCATCAATCCGAAGTATTCGTAGGCACGCGCGGTGGCCACTCGCCCCCGCGGTGTGCGATCGAGGAACCCAATCTGTATCAGATACGGCTCGTAGATGTCCTCGATGGCGTCCTTCTCTTCCCCGATGGCGGCCGCCAGGCTGTTGAGCCCGACGGGGCCGCCGCCAAACTTGTCGATGATCGCGCGCAGCAGGCGGCGATCGGCTTCATCAAAGCCGTGGGCGTCCACCTCAAGCAATTCCAGCGCTTTGTGGCAGACGTCCGAGGTGATGACACCGTCGGCCCGCACCTGCGCGAAGTCGCGAATGCGCCGGAGGAGACGATTGGCGATCCGAGGCGTGCCACGTGACCGGCGGGCGATCTCCTCACACGCCCCCGGCGCCGTTTCAACGCCAAGAATTCTCGCGGAACGCGTGACAATCTCTGTCAGGTCCACCTCCTGATAGAAGTCCAGGCGATGGACAATGCCAAACCGCGCGCGCAAGGGCGATGTCAGCAGCCCTGCGCGCGTGGTGGCGCCAATCAGGGTGAAGGGCTGCAACGGCACCTTGACCGACCGCGCACTTGGACCCTGCCCAATCAGAATATCGAGTTCGTAGTCCTCCATCGCCGGGTAGAGGATCTCCTCGATCACCGGACTCATGCGATGAATCTCGTCGATGAACAGGACTTCGCGCGCCTGGAGTGACGTCAACATGGCGGCCAGGTCGCCGGGCTTTTCCATGACGGGCCCTGATGTGGCGCGTACGGGCACGCCCAGTTCGTTGCCGATGACGTACGCGAGCGTTGTCTTGCCCAGACCGGGTGGCCCGAAGAGCAGGACATGATCGAGCGCTTCAGCACGCTGGCGTGCGGCGGTAATCGAGACCTGGAGGTTCTCGCGCACGCGGTCCTGGCCGATGTATTCGTCAAACGTGCGCGGACGAAGACCCGCATCGTATTGCGCATCGTCGTCCTGCGGCGTGGCGTCGACGAGGTGATCGTCAGTCACCGTGCGAGTTCCTTGAGCACTTCACGGAGTGCGGGTTCGAAGGCGGTGGCGTCCGAGCCACGGCCGAGCACGCGGTCAACCGCTTTTTCGGCAGCGAGGCGCTGGTAGCCGAGGTTCGCCAGTGCCGACAGCAGGTCGTCGCGGACGACCGCGCCGCCGGAGGCCGGGCTTGCCGGCACCTGACCGAAGTCCTGCGCGAGCCGATCGCGGAGTTCCACCACCAGGCGTTCCGCCGTCTTGCGACCAACACCGGGAATGGCCGTCAGGCGGCCCAGGTCGTTGTCGCGGATCGCGCGGCCCAGGTCCGACGGTTCGATCCCCGAAAGAATCGCGAGTGCGAGTTTCGGCCCCACGCCATTCACACCGATCAGGCGCTCAAAGAGCGTGTGTTCGAGCGCGGTGGCAAACCCGAACAACTGGATGATGTCCTCACGAACGTGGGTATGGATGCGCAGCGCCACCGGCGACCCGGCATCTCCGAGGGTGTAGATCGTCGACAGGGGCGCGAGCACTTCGTAGCCCACACCCTGGACATCGATGACCAGGCGCTGGACCCGGCGCGCGTCCTTTTCGAGCAGCCGGCCTGAAAGGTGGGCGATCACGGCGCCTGCCGCCCGGCAGTCGCCGGCCGGTAGTCGCGCCAGTTCCGGAGGTGCCGGGGGAGCGACCGCGTACTGCGGCGCGCCAGCGCTGACGTCCCGGAGTGGCTGTGGCACAACGCGGCGGCGAGCGCGTCTGAGGCGTCGAACGGCTTCGGCAACGCGGTGAGGCCCAGCAGCAACTTCACCATCTGCTGCACCTGGATCTTGTCGGCGCGACCGTAGCCGACAACCGCCAGTTTGATCTCCGCGGGTGTGTATTCGACGATCGGCACGCCGGCCTGCACGGCGGCCAGCATAGCCACGCCTCGCGCATGACCGAGCTGAAGGGCCGACCGCACAGTGCGTGAGTGAAACAGGTTTTCGATCGAGACGCAGTCGGGCGACGTCTCTTTGAGCACCCGGGTCAGCGTGTCGTGGATCACGTGAAGCCGCTCGGCGAAGTCCGATCCCGACGGGGCCGCAATCGCGCCACATGTCACCAGCACATGGCGACTGCCGACGGTCTCGACGCACCCATAGCCGGTGCGAATCGAGCCGGGGTCAATGCCGAAAATCCTCACGCCAGAGAGGCCTCGATATCCTTTTCCTCGAAGTCGGCGTTCGTCCAGACGTTGCGCGTGTCGTCACAGTCGTCCAACGCTTCCATCAGCTTCATCATCTGCGCCACGGCCTTGCCTTCGATCGTGACGTAGTTTTGCGGCAGCATCGCCACTTCAGAGCGCTCAGGTTCCACGCCGAGCGCCTTGATCGCGTCGAGCACGGCCTGATGCTGGTCGGGGCTGCACGTCACTTCCCAGGCGTCGCCCTCCTCCTTCATGTCGTCGGCGCCCGCTTCAAGCGCGGCGTTCATCAGCGTGTCTTCCTGCGCCTTAGCCTTGTCCACCACGACCAGGCCCTTCTTGTCGAACATCCAGGCGACGGAGTTTGCTTCGCCCAGGTTGCCGCCGTATTTGCCGAAGATGTGCCGGACTTCGCTGACCGTACGGTTGCGATTGTCCGTGAGTGTGTCGACGATCACGGCGACGCCGCCAGGACCGTAGCCCTCGTACGTGATCTCGTCGTAGTTCACGCCCTCTTCTTCGCCCGTGCCGCGGCGAATCGCACGCTTGATGTTGTCGGCAGGCATGTTGACCTGCTTGGCATCAGCGATGATCGTGCGGAGGCGCGGATTCATGTCGGGGTCGCCGCCGCCGTTGCGGGACGCCACCGTGAGTTCCTTGATGATGCGCGTGAAAATCTTGCCGCGCTTCGCGTCGGCAGCGCCCTTTTTGTGCTTGATCGTGTGCCACTTGGAATGGCCTGACATGAGGTGATCTCCCCGGCGCGTGAAATGTCGCCCTTCCGGGCGGAAAATGGACCGTTTATCGTAACACGCGGTCAGCGCCGCCTGGCCAGCACCATTCAGACGTCTGCCTTCGGGTACTAGGCTTCCCCGTCGTAACTGCCACGCACGTCGTCTATCCGGAAGCCGGCGCCCTCAAGTCTCGCGAGGATCTGCGCCATTGGCAGGGTGCGAAACGTCAATTGAAACTGGTGCCTGCGGACGTGGCGGCCGCGGCGGACGACGTATTGTTCGTCGAAGATGGTGAGCCCCCTGCGCCGGTCCTGGCGCACGGATTCGATCAGCGTCAGCGTGGTGCCGGGCGCGAACTGGCCCCGGATGGGGATGCGACCCGCATACTCCTCCCAGACCGCGAGGTCGGGGACGAGATCGATGCCGAGCAGGCCGCCGCGTCTGAGGGCGCCTGCTGCCGACGCGAGGGTGGCCTCCAGATCACGATCGTTGAGCAGCGACTGCAGGAGGCCGTAGGCGGCGACGATGGCGCCGAGTTTCCCTGGCCGCACCGGGAGGGCGCGCACATCGCCGCGCAGCAATGACGGACGTACGGCGTTCGGCACTCGCGCCAGGCGCCGGCGCGCGCGGGCCAGCATGGGTGCCGACCGGTCGATGCCCAGCAAGCGGCGGTTCGCGTCGGTTCCGGACGGCAGCCAACTGCGCGCAATTGGTGCGAGGAGTCGTCCGGTGCCGCAGCCCAGTTCAAGCACCGGGCCGCGGGTCTCGCCAATAGTCTTCACCCAGAACGGCACGTCGCGCCGGCCCAGCGTGCGGGCGTTCTCCCAATCGTAGAACGGCGCGTACGTATCCCAGCCGTGCCAGCCTTCGGCGTTGGGGCTCGCCATGCGCGTCAGTACGCCACCAGGAGGCGGGCGGCGCGTTCGACGTCGGCTTCGCTGGGCAGAAACGCGTCCTCAAGCGGCGGCGAGTAGGGCACCGGTGCGTCGAGCGAGCCCAGGATACGCACCGGCGCGTCGAGCCACTCAAACGCTTCTTCCTGAACAATCGCCGCCAGCGACTCACCAATGCCGCCCGTGCGGGAATCTTCGTGGACGATCAGCACGCGACCCGTGGCGCGAGCCAGATCCAGCACGGCCTCGCGATCGAGCGGCACCAGCGTGCGCAGGTCGAGCACGGCGGCTTCGATGCCCGATGCGTGCAGCGTCTCGGCCACCCGCATCGCCACGTGCACATAGGCGCCGTAGGAAATAATCGTCAGGTCGTTGCCGGCCCGCCGGAGTGCGGCCTTGCCAATGGGCAGGGGCGCGGGCGGCGCGTCTTCGAGCGGCTGCTTGATTCGCGGATCGCGGTACAGCCCGATGTGTTCGTAGAACAACACGGGATCGGGGTCGGCCACGGCGGCGGCCATCAGCGCCCTGGCATCGTGGGGCGTCGACGGGACCACAATCTTCAGGCCCGGGGTGCGGTAGAACCATCCTTCGGTGTTCTGCGAGTGATAGGGGCCCGCATGGCGCAGCCCGCCCCACGGCATGCGCACCACCATCGGCACCTCACCGCCCCACCGATACCGGATCTTGGCGGCGTTGTTGACGAGCTGGTTGAAGCCGGTGGCCACAAAATCGTTGAACTGCATTTCGCCGATTGGCCGCAGTCCGGCGAGTGCCGCGCCAATGCAGGTGCCGAGCACGGCGCCTTCGGCCAGGGGCGAATTGAGGATGCGATCGCCGTACTTCTCAAGCAGCGGCCGCAGCAGCAGGAAGGCGTTGCCGTATTTGCCGCCCACGTCCTGGCCAAACACAAACACGCGGGGGTCGGCGGCGAGTGCGTCACCCACCCCCATCATCACGGCATCAAGCAGGGTGGTGCCGCGCTTGTCGAAGGGCGGGGCCGGCTCCACCTGCAGTGTCGCCCCAGGGCGCGACCGGAACCGGCGACGGACTTCTGGGTCCAGCACTTCCACCCGGCGACGATCAACGGGGTCGTCGCGAAAGACGCCGACGGTCACCGTGGCGGGGTCAGGCCACGGCGCGGCGATCACGGCCTGCGCCTCCGCATCCACGACCGATTCGGCGTCCCGTTTCAGCTGCTCCACACCGGCCGCATCGATGAGGCCACGCGCGATGAGCCGGCGCGCGTACGTCGGAATGGGGTCGCGCTCCTTCCAGAACGCGTACAGTGCGGGATTGGCATAGCCCTGCGCAGTGAGCGGCGCGTAGTCCCAGCCCGGCTGCGGGTCCTTGCCCAGGTACAGCATGTCGTCGTGATGGGCGTGCCCGCACATCCGCATGGCGACCAATTCGATCAGGGTAGGGCCCAGGCCCGCGCGGGCCCGTTCGGCCGCCCAGGCAAACGTGGCGGCGATCGCCTCGGGGTCGGTGCCGTCGATGGTCACACCCGGCACGCCATATCCGATGCCTTTGTCAGCGAACACACGCACGGCCGACTGTTCTGCCACGGGCGTGGACAGCGCCGTCTGGTTGTTCTGCAGGCAAAACAGCACAGGCCACCGCCGCGCGGCACACACGTTGATCGCCTCGTGCCACTCCCCGAGTGACGACCCGCCTTCGCCGATGAACGAGACGGCGACGCGCCCGCTGTGGGTCTGTGCGAACGCGCATCCCATGCCAGCGGCGGTCAGCGTGCTGATGGACAGGGGCGCCGACGCCGGCAACACGCCCCAGTCGAAGTCGCCCAGATGCAGGTCGCGCCCGCCCATCGGCGGACCGGCCTTGCCCATTTGCGCGCTCAACACCTGCCGCACGGCGTCGGCGTCGCTCCTCATGGCCAGCGCCGCGCCCAGGTCACGAATGAGCGGCGCCACGACGTCGCCCCGCCAGGCGCCCTCGTCGGATCGCCATGCGGGTCCGCGACGCAGCCGCAACGGCCCGGCGTAAATGGCTTCCTGCCCAAGCGACCGGAAGCCCTTCCCCTGGAACGAGGCGGCACCGTACTTGACCTCGCCGCCCGAGAAGAAATGCTTCAGGCGATTGTCTACCGCGCGGGTGAGGATCATCCCGCGCAACATTTCCATGCGCTCTTCGTCGGTCAACGACTGCGCAATGGCCGTGCGTGCCAGGAACCCGTCCACCGCCTCGACGAGTTCGGCAACCGCGTGTGCGGCCCGTTCATCGCTGCCCACTCCCGGCGTCGTCGCCACGGGCGGTGAGGCATGGTGTGTCAGGTGAATTCGAATCCGGTCTGGCAGCACCCGACGCAGACGATCGCGCACCCACGCCAGGTCCTCGACACTGGTGAGCACGTCGAAGGCGGAGAGTACCGCTGGCAACCCGAACGGATGTCGCTCGGCGACAAACGCGCGCAGTCCTTCGCGCAAGGGACCCGTAGTGACTCGGCTTGCCACGGGGACACTTTAACAAGCCCGCGGACGAAAGCGCCAATAACAAATGCTCAATCATCGATAAGCCATTCATAATCGTGGGATGTCATTTCGCGATCTCGTCTCCGGTGCGCTGGTCGTGGCGCCGATGACCAAGGGTTCCAACCTGCCGTTTCGGCGACTGTGTGTGGAACTGGGCGCGCGCGTGCTCGTCAGCGAGATGGCGGTGGCCCGCCGCCTCAAGCAACGGCGCGGCAGTGAGTTCGCGCTGCTCCGCAAGGCTCCGGATGAGCCCTGTTTCGGTGTGCAACTGGCGGGCAACAAACCCGAGGAAATGGCCTGGGCGGCCGCGCTGGCCCAGTCGCGCGGCGCGGACTTCGTCGATGTCAATCTCGGGTGCCCCATCGACCATTTCACACGGATGGGCCTGGGCGCCGCACTGGGTCGCCAGCCCCCACGCGTCCGCCGCATTGTCGAAACGATGAAGGCGGCCGTCACGGTGCCGGTCACCGTGAAGATCCGGCTGGGATGGAAGGCCGACCAGCTCAACTATCTGGATCTGGCGCGCGCGGCGGTGGATGGCGGCGCCGACGGCGTGTTTGTGCACGGTCGCACCCGCGAGGCCCGGTATCGCTTTCCCGCGAACTGGGACGCCATCACTGAAATCGCCGCGGCGCTGACGGTGCCGGTCATCGGCAATGGCGACCTGCTCTTCCCGCACGAAGTGCATGAACGCCTCGCCTCATCTGGATGCGCGGCGGTGATGACCGCCAGAGGGGCCCTGATCAAGCCGTGGCTCTTCCGGGAACTGACCTCCGGCTATTGGGACATCACGGCCGACGAGCGCCTGACGATCTATCGCCGTTACACCGCCCTTGCCCTTGAACACTGGGGCGACGACGAGCACGGGAGGACTCGGGTGCGAGAGTTCCTGCGATGGCACACCGGGTTCTGGTGCCGGTACGTACCGCAACGCGCCGACGGTCACTGGCCATCAATGCAGGTGCGCGAAGTGCTGGCCCAGCCGCGATCGGCGCTCGAGGCGCTTCTCTCACGATCCGACGAGCCGGCACTCGAGTACGTGACCGACGAACTTCTCAACGCCGGCGACCTCTCGGCGCCGCCGCCGGTGCCGGCGGCTGTTCCGGAGAGTCGCGGCGATCGAGGTGAGCGCAGCCGCCGCGCAGAAAAGGAAGAAGAAGACGAGCCCGTCGAGGCCGGTTGACACCATGAAGAACATGAAGGTCCATGAAGGTGCGGGGTGGGCGCCATCGCTCTAGCGCCTGTAGACGCGGCCGTCCACGACACACGCGTCCAACTGAATCTCCTGCCACAGCGCCAGTGCCTCGTCAGGCGTTTCGACCATGGGTTGACCGCGGGCGTTGAGCGACGTATTCAGCACAATCGGCACACCGGTGGTGGCTTCGAACGCTTCGATCACAGCCCGGAGGCCACCGGCATCGCGCGGCACGGTCTGCAGTCGCCCGCTGCCGTCAACATGGACGACAGCGGGCACGAGCGCGCCACGCCCCGGCAGGAAACGTGGCGCCCGCAGCATCAAGGGACTCGTCGCAGCGGCCCTTCCGAGATCACACCACTCTGCCGCGCGCTCCTCGAGGACGGCTGGTGCGTACGGCCGGAAGGCCTCTCGGCGCTTGACGGCGTCCAACCGCGCCTTGACGTCCGGGCGACGCGGGTCGGCAAGGATGCTCCGATGCCCGAGCGCACGCGGACCAAACTCGGACCCGCCCTCGAACCAGCCGACGATGGCGCCAGACGCGATCAGGTCCGCGACCTCTGCGGCAACGTCCGCCGCACCAGCGCCGTACGGCCGACCCAGGAAATCGTCGTGCAGCCGATGCGGCCGGTGTTCGCCCATCAGATGCCAGACGCCGTGGAACGCCGCGCCGATGGCGGTGCCGCAATCTTCCGCCGCCGGCATCACAAACACATCGTCGAATCGGCCACCGCGATAGAGCAGGCGTTCGTTGGCCGTGACATTGAGTGCCACACCTCCGGCGTAGCAGAGCCGAGCCGCGCCGGCGAGGCGGGCCGCACGTTCGACAAACACCCCGAGCCCACGTTCCAGAGCCGTCTGAGTACTTGCGGCCAGGTCGGCGTACTCGGTACGCCGGTCGGGCCAACGGTCGGTGTGACGGAACCGGTGCGGCACCCGGTCCTCGAAACGGACCTCGTCATCGACGATGGAGAAGTAATCGGCTTCAGGGATGGTGACATGGCCATGCGCCGCCAGCCCCATCAGCTTCCCCGAGTCGTGCCAGTTGCCGAAAACCTGTTCGGCAACCGTCTGGTACATGAACCCGAGACTGGAGAATGGGAACATCCGGGGCCGGTGGTCCTTCCCTTCGTCCACGTCGGGGTGCTCGGCGACGTGTTTCTCGACCGGCGTCAGCGTGGCGCCTGAGGCGCGATAGATCGAGAGCACTTCCCTCCCTCGAGCCGGGCCGCGCACGGCTTCTCGCTCACGTGCAGGAAGGTCTGCCACGCGGGAACCCATCGCGTCCACGACCAGAACCATGGCATCGGAAAAGCCCGAACACGCGTACGCGCCAGTGGCGTGACCGAGATGGTGTGAGATGGTGATTCGTGGCCGCGCGCCCAGTCGGGGATGGAGGGCCAGGTTGTTGAATGGCGCTGTGGGCGGCTGCAGGGGGCAGAGCACGACCAGATCGATGTCATCCACGGTCACGCCCGCTGCGTCGAGGAGGTAGTCGAGGGCAAGGAACTCGCGGGCCGGCACGAGGGACGCGTATTTCTGGCGCGTGAGACGCTCTTCCTGAATGGCCGCGACGATGCGGTGCCCGTGCATCAGGCATGCGGCTCCGTTGTGGGAGGCCGCGAGGCCCAGCACCCACGGGTCGCTCAACGGGTGACCCACCAGCCGGTGGCCGTCAGCCGGCGCCGCGCGGACGGCTCCACCAGATGCCACGTGGTGGGCGTGGGCGCGAACAGGCACACGTCACCCAGATGCGGGTACCACCGTTCGCGGACGACAAACGTCTGGCCATCGGGCTCCCCGAAGGCGATGGCGCCGCCATCGGCGGCGGTCCATCCGTTGCACAGGCCCAGCGAGACGGTGGCCCAGTACAAGCGTCCGTCGGGGTGAATGGCCATGCCGTCACCGGGATCCATCCGCCAGGCGTTCATCACCAGGCCCTCGGGCAGTTCCCGGCCCAGCACGCCTCCAAAGAGTCGGCGCGTACGCGCGCCGAGCAGGAGCACTCGCCACGCGCGCAATTGGTCCCCCTGAAGCAGGCACTTGTCGCCCTGCACCACATCGCTGTCGAATCGCTGGTATGGAAGGCCGTCGGCTTCACGTGCGATCTGCGCCGCAGCCTCGTGAGTGAGAAAGCCAGGCAACATCAGATAGCGGCGGCCACCGGCGCGGTCTTCAGCGAGCCGCCGAAGCCGCTCCGGGTCTTTCCACGCGGGCGACACGAGGTCTGGCCAGCTGAGGGCCTCGTGCCAATTCACCTCGGCGATTGGCGGCGCTGGAGGGGGCGCAGACGGTTCAGCCGCCCGCGCGGCGATTACCTTCGCACGCAGTTCGTCAACCAGAGGGGATTCGAAGAGGTGCAGCGTGTCGAAGTCGCGATGCACCTGGGGGTCTCGCGCACGCCACGCGGCCGCGTGCTCAGGCGCAACCCGGATCAGGCGATCGAACAGGAGATCCAGAAGGTCCAGGCTGCCATCACGGTTGATTCGGCACAGGACCTCGCGCCGGAACGGCGGATCGATGCCGTCGGTCACGCCTCTGCCTTTCGGGCCACCACAAGCTGGCATGCGTATTCCTGCACGAGTCGGGGCGACAACCGCAACCGCCACAACACCGGGTCTTCAACCGACTCGATCTGATACCGCAAGCGAATGCCGATCGCCTCATTGTCACCGTCCAGAGCGGCAAGCAATTCATCCGCCGAAAATCGCTCCTGCACCGGCGCCCGATCCGTCCACGCGTATGGGCAGCTCACGACGAGCGTGCCGCCTCGCCGCAGGAGGGCATCAGCCTGGGCAAGCACGAGTCGCGGATTGGCGCAGGTGTCGAGCAGGTTCAGGAGCAGCACGGCGTCGAACCGGGCGGGCTCGAACGGCGGGTCGGCGGCGTCGGCCACACACGCCGAAGGCCCGTGGGCCCGCGCCATCGCGAGACTCCAGTCGATCGCCGTCACATCGCGCCGCTGGTAGAGCGCGCCCCCACCGCAACCCATGTCGAGAATGTCACCGTCGCACCTGCGCACGACGGCGTCGACGCGGTCCCCAAGCGGACCCGTGTCACGGTGTCCGAAGATCCGAGTCAGTGCGGCGTCATCGCCCGTCTCGGGCGTCCACGTGTCGCTGTTCCTCAGGACGATGGGCACGCCATCGATGACGGGGTACCCGCTGTGGCAGCGCGGACAGACGAGGCGATCGGCGGCCGCCTCAAGAAATGCGACCGACAGCACACCATCATCGGCGGAGCGGCATCGTGGACAGACCAGTCGTGGGTGCTGGTTGCGCTCACGAGCGTTCTTCCACATCGCGCCGAGAATACACCGACAGCCCCTGTTCGGCGGGCCCGCTCATCACGTCGCCGGTCGCAGAGAATCGCGACCCGTGGCACGGGCAATCCCACGTGGACTCGGCGGTGTTCCAGGCCACCATGCACCCCATATGAGGACAGACGGGCGAGAGCACAGACAACCTGCCCTTGGCGTCGCGCGAGGCTGCGACGCGATCGCCTCGAAGGTCGATAATTCGTCCTTCTCCGGCGGGCACGGCCCGCAGACTTCGCCCCTGGGCGCCCGCGAAGCGGTCGCGAATCATGTAGTAGGGGTAGTCCTTGTTCTCTTTGAGGTAGTCCCACAGCCCCTGGACCACGCGGGTCCGGCCGACGTCAAACAACGCCGCCCAGGGGTTCGGGCTCCCCATGGCGGCATCGCGTGCCATCAGGGCTCCGAGCGTGCCGAAGGTGATGCCATTTCCGCCAAACCCCGTGATGACGAACTGGCGGGGCGATGTTTCACCGATGTAGGGAATGCCGTCGCGGGTTTCAATGACCTGGCCCGACCACGCGCGAGTGACCACCGCCTCAGGCAGGAATCGATGCAGCAGTGACTCGAGACGGTCGGGCCGCTCGGCGGTATCTTTCACCTGCCCGGTCTTGTGGTCCTCCCCGCCGAAAATCACCACATCGTGAGCGGAATGGGGCTCCAGGCGGACGTAGTGATAGGGCTCTGACAGATCCCAGATCAGCGCGTCGGGCCACGCGCCTTTTTCGATCCGTGCGGCCAGCACATACGACGAATAGGGATACAGGTCCGTCTGCAGGAGCGTGGCCTTCAGCACGTTCGTCTTGCCAATGATGGGCACGTGTGTGGCGACCACCACGAATGACGTCGAAATGGTGTGCGCCCCCACTTTTACAGTCAGGGGGTCATCGGTCACCGCGTCAACCGGACTCTGTTCGAAGACATGAGACCCGTTGCCAGCCACAAGCTGCAGCAGGGCCGACAGGTACGTGATTGGATTGAACCGCGCCTGGCCGTCGAACCGCACGCCCGCCAGTTCCAGCGTCGGCACAGCGGGCACGAACGCGGCGTCAAATCCCGACTGCGCGGTCACCTCGGCTATGTCCTGCAGCTCGGCGGCGCCACGCTCGTCCGTGGCGTCAAAGCGCTCAGTCAGGTAGCCGGGCACCCAGGTGAAGTCACAGTCAATGTGCTCCTCCTCGACGATGCGCGCGATTTCGGCGATGGCGGCAAACCCGGCGTCCCAGATCGCTTCGGCGTGATCGCGACCAAACGAACGGACCAGTTCGGGGAACCGGCCATCGGTGATCGCGGTCAAGTGCGCGGAGGTGTGACCGGTGTCGCCATGGCCGCACCGATCCCGCTCGACCAGCGCCACGGTCAGGCCGGCCTTCTTCAGGAGGTAGGCCGTCGTGGCGCCGGTCATCCCGCCACCAATCACCACGGCATCCACGAAGAGGTCGGCCTCGACGGCTGGAAACACGGCCGTTGCGCCGTGTGGCCCCCAATACGAGCTGGAGTCGGTTGCGCTCATGCGGGCTCCTTCGGCGGCGGTGGTGAGAGGCGTTCAAACCGTTCGGACCAGAGGCGCGTGAACTCCGCCCCAATCAGGACGATCTGCGAGGAGTAGTACACCCACAACAGCAGGACGATCACGGCGCCCGCCGGGCCATAACTGGACGTGGTGGCACTTCGGCCCAGGTAGAACCCGATGAGCTGCTTGCCGACGGTGAACAGGATGGCCGTCACCATCGCGCCCACGGCCACATCGCGATGCCGCAACCGCACATCGGGTAACACCCTGAACATCAGCGCGAACAACATGGCGGTGACGAGCAGGGAGACGATCACGTTGAGCACCTGCAGGATCGTCGGCAGGACGAGCGCGAGGCCGGACAACCACTCATGCAGTGCGGCGAGCGCCGCGCTGATCACCAGTGAGATCAGCAGCAGGAACCCGATGGCGACCACGAGTCCGAACGATCGCAGACGATTGACGAAGAAGTCGCGAACGCCGGACACCGGTGACGGCTGCACACGCCAGATGGTGTTGAGGGCTGCTCGCAGTTCAAGAAACGCGCCGCAGGCGGCCAGCACGAACGCCACACCACCCACCACCATCGCCAGGGCATTTGATGACGGCTGACTGGCGCCCTTGAGGAGGGCCTGGACGGCCAGCGCGCCTTCGGGCCCAACCAGCCCCTCGATCTGAGAGGCCACCTGGCCCCGCACGGCCTCGGCGCCAAAAATGCTGCCCGCGACGGCAATCACGACCAGCAGCATCGGCGCAATCGCAAACAGCGTGTAGTACGACACCGACGCGCCCAGGCGCAGCGCGTTGTCCTCCCACCATGCGACCAGGGCCCTGACAAATGTTCGACCGACGTTCAAGAAAAAGGTCACGATAGCGGCTCCTGACTGGCGGGCGTGAAGCGCATCGCGCACAACTCCGGTGGTCAAGCGCTGAACGGCCCGACGCGCTACAACTTCCGCGTGAAGGCGCCGTCCTGGAAGATCGAGCCGTCCACCAGGATATGAGCGCCGTCCTGGTACGACGGTCCCAGGGCACTGTGCGGACATGCCGGACATCCGTGGGCGTCTTTTCCGCCCGAGATCCAGTTCAAGATTTCGTCGCTAATCTCGTCGTCGGGATGTTCTGGAGCAGGCCGTTCAGGATCTTGACCCATGCGAGAGAGAATACCCTATCGGATGCGACGAAGCCGCTCGCGGATCCGCACGAGTGCGTCGGCGGCCCAGAAGCCCGCCTGACCTCCAGCCATGCCGGAAAGCGCGCTCGTCAGGAGCGGCCGACTCCGACCGTGTATCGTAAGTGCGCCGATGACCGCCCTCGCCCTTCTCCTCGCGCTCATCGTGCTCGCCATCGCCCCGTGGGCGCAGATTCCTGCGCCCACCTACACGCTGCTGCCCCTCAGCATCGGCGCGCCGGAACTGAGCCCATGGCTCCTGGTCGTCGCACTCCTGGCCACACTGCTTTCCACGCTGGCCCTTCGGCGTCGCCCGGCCGGGCGCCGCAGGCTCGCGCGCGTGGCGCTCGCACTTTCTCTTGTCGCTGCGAGTTTTCCAGCCTACGTGCTCGCGCAAATCCCAGGCACGTTGCGCAAGATCGATACGGAATGGCAGCGCGCGTTCGGCACACCCGCCTCCGCCACTGCGCCGGTGGACGCCCTCTCGGCCCTCCGCCGGCACCCGTTCACCTGGCGCGAGATGTTCACAGGCCTCGATCTGCCGCCCGTGCGCATCACCCGCGACGTTCTGGTGCGAACCGTCGGCGGCGTACGACTGACTGTGGATATTTACCGACCGGAACACGATCGCGTCGTTCCAGTCGTGGTGCAGGTCTACGGCGGCGGATGGCGCGGCGGCGAGCCGCAGGACAACGCCGAGATCGCGCAGTCGATGGCGGCCGCCGGCTTCGCCGTGTTTGCCATCGACTATCGGCACGCCCCTGACTGGACCTGGCCCACGCAGCTGGAGGATGTACTCGACGCCCTGCGCTGGGTCACAGTGCACGCCGCCGAGTACGGCGCCGACCCGTCGCAAGTGGCGCTCGTCGGACGATCCGCCGGGGCGCAGCTTGCGATGCGCGCCTCACAAGACGCGGCAGCGCCGCCGATCCGCGCCGTCGTCAGCATCTATGGCCCGGTGGATCTCGCGGAAGGGTACCGCGTCCCGCCAACCCCGGATCCCCTCAACATCCGTGTGATCGAAGAACAGTTCCTGGGCGGCACACCAGACCAGCAGCCCGGCCACTACGCCGATGCCTCACCGATCACGCGCGCAGCGCAGCCCCACCCGCCAGTGCTCGTCATCACCGGCGGCCGGGACCACATCGTCGAGCCACGGTTCGGCCGGATGTTGCACGACGGGCTGATGCAAAGCGGCGCGTCCGTGATCCTGCACATGCCGTGGGCCGACCACGGATTCGACTTCGTCCTGTTCGGGCCCAGCAGCCAGATTGCGCTGTACTACACGCAGCGATTCCTCTCCGACGCCCTTCGGTAGAACCGCGGCGGACCCAGACTAAGATTGGGCGCTGGCTGATTGCTCGGGCAGACTGACCGTCCAGGCCGGTGCGGGCGGACGTTGGTGCTGACGCTTCAGCATGTGCCCGGCCATGCTCGCTTCGTCCCGCGTGGTAAAGACATCACTCGAGACACAGGTGTCGCCTGCGAACAGGTCCACGGCAAATTCCGCGAACGCCTCAGCGATCCCGCAATACACCCGCGACCGACCGCTCCCAACCGACCAGATTTCCGTCCAGGAATTGTTCACGTGATACCCTCCGGCCGAGACGATAGGCCCTGGACCGGCTCTGTGACCATCCCCCCAATACTGGATGCCGGGGCCCCTAAAGAGGGGATACCCTGTCCGGTATGCGGTTCAGGACATGGCCGGTGGCGGCCCTCGGGCTGTTGGGGCTGCTCGCGCTCATCGCCGTTTTCGGGGTCACGGGCGTGCGGAAGGCCGATGAAATCTACACCCGCCTTGATGCGCTGAACACGCACCACCGCGAGGTGGAGGCCACCCTGCGCCGGCTTCGATCGGATGTGCACCTGTCGGGCCTCCTCGTGCGCGACTACCTGCTCGACACCGAGAGGGCTCGCGACCCTGAGTACCGTGAGCAACTGGCGGCCTTCCGCCGCTCCAACACCGCCGCGCTGGCGGATCTGCGCGCTCTGCTGGTGCCAGGAACAGAAGAAGTGGACCGCGCGGCATTTCTTCAGGCGAACCTCGATGGGTACTGGGAAACGTATGAGCCATTGTTCTTCTGGTCGGCCACTGAGAAGCTGACCCAAAGCGCGGCGTTCCTGCGCCGCGAAGTGCTGCCTCGACGCGAGGCCGCCATGGATCTGGCCCTCGAAATCGAGCAACTGAACAACGCCAACCTGAATTCGGAACGCCAGGAAGTCACCCGCCAGTACACGGCCTACCGCGCAGACATGCGGGTGCTCTTGTGGGAGAGCCTGCTGCTGGGTGCCCTTGTGGCGGTCGTGGCTGTCAATCGCCTTCGCGTCCTTGAGCGCCGCGCGAAGGAACAACGTGTGGTGACCGAGGCTGCCGAAGGGCGGATGCGCGCGTTGTCGCAGCAAATCGTGGCGACGCAGGAGGAAGAGCGCAAACACCTGTCGCGTGAACTCCACGACCACGTCGGCCAGATGCTGACGGGCCTGCGTATGGAACTGGGCCGCATCGAGCGGCTTGGCGCGCCAGGCAATGAACGCGTCGCCCAAGCCCTCGCTGAAGGACGGGCCCTGGTGGACAACGTGATGCGGACCGTGCGCGATCTGGCGCTGGGACTTCGTCCGTCAATGCTCGACGACTTCGGCCTGAAACCCGCGCTCGAATGGCACGTCCGTGAATTCTCGCGGCGGTCAAACGTCTCGGCCACGTTCACCGCGACGGGCAGTTTCGACGCGCTGCCGGATGCGTACCGCACGTGCATCTACCGATCCGTGCAGGAGGCGCTGACCAACTGCGCACGGCACTCGGGCGCGTCGCGCGTTGACGTCGGCGTGCGGTCGGATTCCGGGGGACTGACGGTCACCGTCAAGGACAATGGCGTGGGCATCGCCTCCGATCGCCCCGCCCACGGGCTGGGATTGCGCGGCATGGAAGAACGGGTCAGAGAACTGTCGGGCACCTTGACGATCGACACCGGGTTTGGCGCCGGCACCACACTGCGATTCTGGTTGCCGGCCCCAGCGGACGACCGCGGCGGCGTCCGCGAGCACGACTCGCCGGCGGAGGTGCACGATGCGCGTCGTGCTGGCTGACGATCATGCGGTGGTCCGCCGGGGATTGCGGAGCCTGCTTGAAACCGAGCCGGGCGTGGCGGTCGTCGCCGAGGCCGGAGATGGACTGGACGCCCTGCGCGTGTGCGCGGAACACCAGCCGGATGTGATGGTGCTCGACATCGCGATGCCGCTGCTCAACGGCATCGACGTGGCTGCGCGATTGCAGAAGGCCGACCGGCGTCCCCGTATCGTGATCCTGAGCATGCACGCCGACGAGTCGTACATCCTACGCGCGCTGGCGGCCGGCGCCCAGGCCTACCTGCTCAAGGACGCCACCGACGAAGAACTCCTTCCCGCGATCCGAACGGTGATGGCGGGCAAGCCCTTCTTCAGCGCGGCTGTCGCAACCGTCCTGGTGGAAGACTACGTGCACCACCTGCGTGCCCGCGGCCTGACTGATTCATTCCAACTACTGACCGCGCGAGAACGCGAAGTGCTGCAACTGCTGGCCGAGGGGCGGTCGAACAAAGAAGTCGCGTCGTTACTGGACTTGGGGCTGTCTACGATCGAAACACATCGTTCGAATCTGATGCAGAAACTCAACCTGCACAACACCGCCGAAATTGTCCTCTACGCCGTGCGCAAAGGCATGATTCGGTAGACTCGCCTGGCTACGGCCGTGGCTCGGCACGAAACAGCGTGAGGCGGAGCGCAGCCGGCAGAGTCGGTGCAGGAGCCAAGGGCAACACTCGCGTCAGCGTCAGGTCCTGGGAAAACACCGCGACGCTCTGCTCGGGAATGATGAGCCAGGCGGGTGACGGCCGCGCTTTGAGCATGTCGAGCAGACGGCCCACCGGCGCCACCGTCTGTACGCAGTTTTCGAGTGTGAGGACAAACCGCACGGCCTGCGTGTTGAAGTAGGTCCACGTCCGTGAATCGCCTGGCGGCAAGCCGAGGGCGTCCGTATCTTCGATGAACACACCGTCCTGACACAGGCTGTGCTGATCAACCGCATCCCTGAGCGACAGCCACGCGGCATTCGACTCGCCCTCCTGCAATGCGCGGCGCTCAACACGAACAATAACCACCAGATTGGCTGTCAGTATCGCAATCACGATACCGACGGCCGCGAGGCGACGGGCGCTGGCCGCGCCCTCCCAGACCCTTGCACACGCCAGCCCGATGCAGACACACGCCACGGGCACCAGCATCATGAGATACCGCGACTGCAGCGACCGGGTGAAGAGCGGCAGCAACAACACGGGGAGCAGGAGCACGACCGCCAGGAACGATCGCGACCGAACGGTCGAACTGCTCGCCAGTGGGCGTCTGGACGCTGACAACACCAGACCGCACCCCGCCACCAGCACCACCAGGAGCAAGACGGCCTGGCGCGTCTGAGGCGCCTCCGGAAATGCCGCCCACAGCCGCTCGCCGACACCCGCGATGGTGATCCCCAGCATGCCGAACGCCGCCAACACCCGCTCGAAGTACTGCCCGCCGGACTCCACCGGCCCAAACACGTACGACTGCTTCTGGGCACTCGCGATCACCTGATCCAGCCGCCCAGCCAGGATCCACAACATCGGCGCATACCCCACGGCAAACGAGACGGCGGCCGCGTACACCTCGGGACGCTTGAACCACTCGGCAGGCGGGCAATACACGAAGTACCACGCGACAAGCGCCGCGATCAGGACCACGCTCAATGGATGGGCCTGCATCGTGAGGCCGGCCAGGAAGCCACCCAGGGCGAGCCAGGTCCATCGGCGCTGGGTCACCCCCAGGTACACCGCCGTCAACATGGTGGTGGCCAGGAAGGGCACCAGTGAATTCGACCAGCCGAAGTGACTTCCCACCACCACCAGAATCGGGCTCGTCAGCGCGAGCAGCGCTGCGACCAGGGCCACCCGCTTGCCACCCACCACGCAACCCAGAAGGTACGTCGCCGGCACCGTCAGCGCACCACAGACGACGGCCACGGCCCGCGCGGTCAGCAGGTCCACGTCCACCACCCGGAAAAACGCGGCAACAATCAGGGTAAACAGTGGGCCGTAATAGATGTCGTACCCGATCAGCGGGACGTTCGTTCCGCGCGCGACTTCCAGCGCACGAATAACTTCGAGTCCCTCATCTTCGAAGCGCGGGACCAGATGGAAATACGGGAGACGGATCGCCAGCGCGAGGAGGAACAGCAGGCCGAACGTTGCCATCCGGCCCGGACGTGACCACATCGGGAGAGTCTACCCGCAGGTGACACCGGTGCCGCCAATGCCACAGTAGCCGCTGGGATTCTTGTCCAGGTACTGCTGGTGATACTCCTCGGCGAGGTAGTACGGCGGCGCGTCGGCAATCTGCGTGGTGATCGCGCCAAAGCCGCGTTGCCCCAACCGGGCGGCGTACGCGTTCTTCGCCGCGTCCGCTGCCGCGCGCTGCGCGGGCGACGCCGTGAAGATCACCGATCGATACTGCGTGCCCACATCGTTCCCCTGACGGTTGCCCTGCGTCGGGTCGTGGTTCTCCCAGAAGACGCGGAGTAACGCGTCGTAGCTGACGACGGCAGGATCGAACACGACGCGGACAACCTCGGCGTGGCCGGTCGCACCGGAGCAGACCTGCTGGTACGTGGGATACGCACGCGTCCCACCCGCATATCCGACCGACGTCGTGTGCACGCCCGGGGTCGTCCAGAACTTGCGCTCGGCGCCCCAGAAACACCCGAGGCCAAAGATCGCTTCTTCGAACCCCGTGGGGATGCTCCCGCCGATGGGCGTCCTCAAGACTGTGTGAATCACGTCGGCTCCTTGGCTTCGAATTTGAGCGCCAACCCGTTCATGCAATATCGCTCGCCGGTCGGGCGCGGACCGTCGGGAAACACATGGCCGAGGTGTCCGCCGCAATTCGCGCAGGTCACCTCAGTTCTGGCCATGCCGTGTGTGCGGTCGGCAGTGGTGGCAACGCCGTGGTCCAGGGGCGCGTAGAAACTGGGCCAACCGGACCCGCTGTCGTACTTCGTCTCAGACGAAAACAAGGGATGCCCGCATCCGGCGCAAGAGAACATGCCGTCGCGCTTCTCGACATTGAGCGGACTCGTCCCCGCCCGTTCGGTGCCGTGGCACCGGAGCACCTGATACTGTTCGGGCGCCAATTCGGCGCGCCACTCCTCATCAGTCTTCTTCATCCCTCTAGAATGCCATCAGACGTGGGTGGAGGCAGTAGAATCTTGGCCGTGGCCCGACTCCTCATCGCTGCAGTGGCTGTCCTGGCGGTGGGCATCGGCGTGTATGTCGCCTGGTCAGGCCGAAGGGCGCCGGCCATCGAAGCCGGCATTCCCCTGGCGCTGGCCGACGACCGGGCGGCCCGTATCAGCAATTTGTCTTACGAGGTCTCCTTCGACATTCCAGCCGCGCGCACTGAGCCAATCGAAGGATCGATCACCGCGCGGTTCACACTCAGCCATGTCAAGGCGCCGCTCGCATTCGATTTCTCGCAACCCGCTGAGAAGTTTCTCGGCGCGACGGTCAACGGTGAGACCACCTCGGAGGTCTCTTCACGCAACGGTCACCTGGTCGTACCGGCGAGCCTGCTGCTGCCGGGGCAAGCCAATGAAGTCACCCTCACCTTCATCGCCGGCGACGAGGCGCTGAATCGGCAGGACGAGTTTCTCTACACGCTGTTTGTGCCGGCCCGGGCGTCACTCGCCATGCCGGTGTTCGATCAGCCGAACTTGAAAGCGCGCTGGGTGTTGTCCCTCGAGATTCCCGACGCGTGGACGGCAGTCGCCAACGGCGCCACCACGGGCCAGATTCGCGTGAACAACCGCACCCAGCTAATTTTCGCAAAGACCGAACCGCTGCCGACCTACCTGTTTGCATTCGCCGCGGGCAAGTTCTCCGTCGAGACAGCCGAACGGCAAGGCCGGCTCTTCCGGATGCTGCATCGCGAGACCGACGCCGGCAAAGTCGCCAGGAATCGCGATGCGATTTTTGATCTACACGACACCGCGCTGCGCTGGCTCGAAGACTACACGGCCATTCCCTACGCCTTCGGCAAGTTCGACTTCGTCGCCATTCCGTCGTTTCAGTTTGGTGGGATGGAACATGCCGGCGCGGTGTTCTACAACGCGTCTTCAATGTTTTTGGATGAGACAGCTACGCAGAACCAGCGGCTCGGACGCGCGAGCCTGATCGCGCATGAAACGGCGCACATGTGGTTTGGCGACCTGGTCACGATGCAGTGGTTCAACGACGTGTGGATGAAGGAGGTCTTCGCCAACTTCATGGCGGCGAAGATTGTGAACCCCTCGTTCCCGGAGGTGAACCACGACCTGCGTTTCCTCTATTCGCACTATCCATCGGCCTACGACGTGGACCGCACAGCAGGCGCAAATCCGATCCGCCAGTCGCTCGGCAATCTGAACGAGGCCGGGTCGCTCTATGGCGCGATCATCTATCAGAAGGCCCCGATCGTCATGCGGCAACTGGAGTTGCTGCTGGGCGCCGAGTCGTTCCGTGATGGCCTGCGCGAGTACCTGAAGGCGCACGCCATGGCCAACGCCACGTGGCCCGATCTGATCCGCGTACTCGACGCGCGCACGACGGCTGATCTGGCCGCGTGGAGCCGCGCCTGGGTCGAAGAACGTGGCCGGCCGCAGGTGACAATCGAGGCCACGCCGGATCCCGCTGGTGGCGTTGCCGTATCGCTCGAGGTCGGCGACGCGTTGACTGCGGGGCGCGGGTCCGGGCGCGGACTGGTGTGGCCACAGACGTTGCACGTCGTGTTCGGTCACGGCGCAAACGCCGAGACGGTGCATGTCACGCTTGGGGATTCCGGTCGCGCGTCGTTTTCACACGCGCCGTTTCCCAGTCAGGGTGACGGTGTGGCCGGCAACATCCGTTGGGTGCTGCCCACTGGGGGCGGCCTCGGGTACGGCGATTTCGTGTTGCCCTCCGCGATGCTGGAGGCGCTGGCAGCCGACCTTCCCGCAATCGTCGATCCGCTGACGCGCGGCGCTGCGCTTGTGACGTTGTGGGAGTCCATGCTCGAAGGACGCCTCCCGGCCGTGCGGTTGCGCGATACCCTGATGGCCGCCCTGCCGATCGAGAGCGATGAACTGAATGTGGCCAGGCAGATGGGGTACCTCCAATCGCTTTTCTGGCGGTTCTCTTCTGCCGACGAGCGGACGGCCCTGGCTCCTGCCCTTGAGGCGTTGCTGCGGGACGGACTCACCCGCGCAAACACCATCAGCCTGAAGAGCGCGTGGTTCAATGCCGCGCGCAGCACGGCCACCTCACCCGACACGATCGCGTGGCTCCGCCGCGTCTGGAGTCGCGAGGAACCGGTGCCGGGTCTTCCGCTCTCGGAAAACGACGAAACAGACCTGGCGCTCGACCTGGCGCTGCGCGCCGCCACTGACGCCGAGGGCATGCTCGACGCGCAGGACGCGCGTATTACCAATCCCGATCGTAAAGCGCGCTTCGCCTTTGTGCGGCCGGCCGTGTCAGCGAGTGCGGCCACACGCGAAGCGCTGTTCGATCGATTCACAGACGTCGCCAACCGACGTCGCGAGGCCTGGGTGCTTGAAGCGATGGGCTACCTGCACCACCCGGTGCGCGCCGGATCTGCGCGCCATCTGATCGTGCCAGCGCTCCAGATGGTGCGCGAGATTCGCGACACCGGCGACATCTTCTTCCCGAAGCGCTGGGCCGACGCCGCGCTGGGCGGCCATCGCTCGCCCGAAGCGGCCGCAGACGTGCGGGCGTACCTGGACAGCCTCCCCGCGAACTATCCCGAACGGCTGCGCTGGGTGCTGCTGGCGTCCGCGGATCCGCTGTTCCGGGCTGCCACTATCGGCCGCTGACAGACCGACGCAGGATCACAGAGAGACACCGAGACGCTGAGGCTTGCGCCTGGCAGGGCTTTTTCACCATGAAGGTCCATGAAGTTCCTGTCCTCTGCATGGATCTTCATGCGCTTCATGCTCTTCATGGTGGGTCCGACTTTCCAGACCCGCTGCGCCTCCTGTGATCCGTCCGTAGCACTCGCTTCCCGATATACTGCGGCCCGTGTCCGTTCGCACGTCGCTCGTCATTGCGTTCACGGCCCTGAACCTGACCATCGGGGGCCTCGTGGCCTGGCTGAAGCTGCCGATCTACCTCGACTCAACCGGCATCGTGCTCGCGAGTCTGCTGTTGGGCTGGCGGGCTGGCGTGAGCTGTGCGGTGCTCACGTGCTTCATCGGGTTCTTTGTCGTGAATCCGTACCTGCCCTTCTTTACCGGCACGGCTATCGCCATTGCGCTTGTCGTCGATCAGCTGCGGAGGCGCAACATGTACCGCTCCCCTGCGCTGACCGTCGTCAGCGCCTTGATCCTGGCCTGCGCGTCGGCGCTCGCGTCCGCACCTGTGGCGGCGTTTGTGTTTGGCGGCGTGACCACCAGCGGGTCTGATCTGATCACGGCCGTTTTCCGCGCGACGGGACAGAGCCTCATCAACAGCGTCATGCTCTCGCAATTGACCAGCGAACCCGTCGACAAGCTCATCGTCACGCTGGTGTCCATCTCGGTCGTCAGGGCTCTGCCGAAGTCATTTCTGACCCAGCACGGCCTTCGCGCGCACAAAGACCTCAGAGGTCCTATTTCATCTCAGGGCGACCTCTGAGGTCGTTTGGACCAGTGGCTGGAGGCATCAGCGGCATTCGCGCCATCGCTCTGCTGGCGGTCTACATCGGCATCAGCGTCGTCGCGTCCAGCTTGGGGATTCCGGCCTGGGTTTCCTGCATCGCGACGTTCGCGACGCTGTTCGCGTGGTTTCGCGTCTGGCCGCATCTCATCACTCTTGTCGTGATCTTCGGGATGTACGGCCTGGTACTCGGCATGCCACGGCCGGAACCCTGGGCGGAAGCCGTGCCGTTTGTGCTGAGTGACACCTCCCAGTTCTCGCTGCGTGTCCTGCTCTACCTGATCGTGCCGATGATCTTCTTCACGTCGGTCGTGGATCCGTATCAGCTGGCCCGCGACATTGCGCGATTGCGACTTCCTGGCGCCGGCCCGGTTTTGCAGCTCATCGGGTCGATTCGCCTTGCGGTGTTCAACCGGCTCGGGGAGATCGACAGCCACCTGGCCGTCCGAGGCATCAGCTCAGCGTCAGGCGTCGGGCGCCTGCGCACGGTTGGCCTTTGGACCGTGCCGCTGCTGGCCGCACTCATCACGGAAGGCGCGAATCGATCGGCGTACTGCCAGATGCTGGGTCTGCCATTTCCACCGAAGCTGATCGCCGCCCGATCGCCGGTCAACTCCGTGGACATCTTGCTGTTTGCCACAGCCGGAGGACTGCTTCTGCTGTGGCGACTTACGTTCTGACGTCCAACCCCAACACGATTGATTTCGGGCACGCCGACCTGCAGACGCGCGTCGAGACTTGGCTCGGCACCACAGTCGCGGTGTATCGGCCGTACCCGTTTGTCGAGCACAGCGGATTCAGTGAAACGGTCAGGGAAGAGATCGGACTTGTTCTCTTCAATCACGCCGAAGACGAACCGCCGCTGCAGGAATTCGACGCGTTCGTGCATGCGTGGGATCTGGCGGCGCATCTGGACCGCCGCGTCCTCGATCTCTCAGGGGGCTGGCGCAAGTACCTGGGCCTGGCGCTGTTCATGAATCGCCCGATGCCGGCCCGCCTGCTGCTGGACGCCACGAGTCACTTGAGCGACGCGCGCGTGCGGACATTGCTTCAGCGCGCGGGAGCACACGGAACTGTGGTGTTCTGCGAGTACGACCCGCAACTGCTGTTGGCCCTTCAGCCAGACCCACAGTCGCCTGCGTTGCCGCTGCTGAGACGGCTCAACGATGACGGCCAGACGGTGAGCGAGGCCGCAGCGTCATGAGCCTGCTCGATCTAGACACGGTGAGTTTCAACTACGGTCCCGCGTCGGCGGTGTTGCGTCCTGCACCAGGCCCGGTGCTGAAGAATGTCTCGCTCGCCTTGCAGGCTGGCGAGAGCGCTCTTGTGCTCGGTGACAATGGATCCGGTAAAAGCACACTTGGCCGGCTGGTCGGCGGGTTGATGCGGCCGACGACAGGCACCGTCACCATTGGCGGCGAGTCGCTCGTCCGTGTGCCCACACGGGCACGGCCGTCACGGACGATCTACGTGTCGCAAGTCAGTTATCTGCAATTTTTCCGCGCCACGCTCGTCGATGAAATCGCGTTGGCCGCGAAACAGTCGGGCCATCCGGCGCCGGCCGATGAAACCATCGCACGCTTCAGCCTGCCTTCGCTCGGTGCGAATCCTCGGGACCTGACCTATCCAGAGATGTGGCGGCTGCAGCTGCTGCTGCTGGGCACGATCTTTCGGCCGTCAGTCCTGTTTATCGACGAAATCATCGCGCCGGGGTCGCCCGAGCAGAAGCGCGCGCTGGAGTACACCCTGGCGCAACGCCATGCGCAGGGCCGTGTCACGCTGCTGGCCTATCAGCGCATGATCGAGACGCGCGTCGATCGCGTATTTCGTGTGGATGCCGGGACGGTGGCCGAAGCTACCGAAGATTAAACGTCATCTGGATTTCCACCAGATAGGCCACCGGCTTACCCTGGAACCGGGCGGGCCTGAACAGCCACTGACGCGCGGTACGCATGGCCTCCTGATCAAGGCCATGCACGGCGTCGAGTGACTTCGTCACTCGCACGTCCTGCACTGCGCCGCTGGCCGATACCAGGGCTTCGAGTACCACGACGCCCTGCAGTTTCGCGCGCATGGCCTCGGTCGTGTACTTGGGATCCACGCCGCGCAAGAGCGTCGGCGGCTGGGCGCCGCTGCCGGGGCCCATGGGCCCGTCGCCGACACCTCCGCCCGTGCCGGGCCCCACGCCTGGACCCGTGCCCGGCCCAGACCCGGTGTCGGTGCCCTTGTCGCCACCCCCGCCCGACCCGGCGCCCAATGCGGGTGCATCCGCCAGGCCCGTCACCGCGCCTGCATTGAATTGGATGGCCGCTGCCGTCTGGACGGGCGCGACCGGAGCGGGCGGCGGTGGTGGCTCGTCAACCTTGACCGGCTCCACCACGGTCGGCTTCGGTACCTCGGCCTTCATCTCGAGCTTCCGGGGCGGGTCTGGCAGTCGATTGCCGCCTCCACCCCCGCCGCCCCCCGGGGCCACGGTCCGGACAAACACGAGGTCGTATTTCTCAGGGGGCGCCGGTTCGAACACGCGCTCGGGCACCATGGACATCAACAAGACCACCACGGCCAGCCCCACCCCATGCAGCAGCATTGAGACCATGAAGGCCCGGCCAACCGGCCGATCATCCTTGCGGGTGAAGGTGGAATTGGCCGCCAGCCAACCGCTGGACACGATTCCGGGCTTGGGAGTCATCGTACGTAGAATACGACGCGCGGAAACGCGAATCGGCCTGACACCTCGTCGATGATATTGACTTGGCAGGTATAAAGGCCTGGCTCAAAGGACGCGGCCGGCACTTCGAACTGAAAGAGCGTGGCCTGGCGGTTCGCCGCGTCCACGGTGGCCTTGGCCACCACCGGGGTTTCGAGCACTTTGACCTGGCCCCGGTAGAACGCGATGGTCGTCCTCAGGTCGGGCACCTTCGCGGCGGTCAGGCCCGGCTCGTAGACCTCGTAGTAGAAGAACATCTTCTGGCCGCGTGAGACCACGTGCGTCAGGTTGGGAATGATCTGGACGCCATCCCGGATCAGGGGATTGTCGGACTTCGTCGTGCTGGCCTGCACCTGCGTACTCAACACGACGGAGCTGACCTTCATCGGTTGCCCCGCCAATTCAGGCACGTTGATGGCCGCTTCAAACGTGCCCATCAGGCCGGTGGCATTCTCGCGAACCACAGCCTTGATTGAAAAACGGCCGGGCGGCAGCGTCATACCCGACTGATACAGGATCTGCTTCCCGGCCAGCGTCTTCTCTGTCCCTGCAGGCAGCTTCATCGTCTGGCGCAACCGGCCCACCGGCATGCCGCGCTCATCCATGACCTGGCCGAGCACATCAAGGGTGATTTCCTTCAGGCCCTCAGTCACGGGCACGGCCGACCCGGGGACCGACACCGCCACCGGCACGTAGTACTTGTCGGCCGCCAGACGGAAGTACATCGCGCTGGCGATCACGGGCAAATCGGTAACCGAGACGGCGGCGAACAGCTGCTCTTCGAGGAGCGCTTCGCGATCGGTTTTCGACGTGTGGCTGAAGTCGCGATCCGCGTAGTATCCCGAACGCGCCTCAAGCCGGTACCCGGTGTCGTTTTTCTTGAGCCGCACCTGGATGCGCCGGAAGCGCCCGTCCTGATTCTTGTTTGAACTGCTGTACCCGAGCAGGTAGTAGGCCGACATGTCGCGCTGCACGCGCGCGAACGCCTCGCCAAAGTTGTTGGTATCGGTGAAGGCTCGTCCGCCGGTATCGGCGGCCAGTGACACCAGCGTGTCTTGTGACGCCGCGAGCTGGGCAAACTGCCGCGACATTCCGCGACCGCTGAACATCGCCTGGCCGCGGCCACTCGCCTGGCGCGCGTCACCGCCAGGCACCACCGCCTGCAGGCCGCGCGTGTCGATCGGGTAAATCGAGACATTCGCTCGCACCGCGGCGTTGATCGCCGACCGCAGTTCCACCTGATTGTCCTGACCGCTCCGCTGCATCCCCGCGCTGAAGTACACGATCGCCTTTTTCTGTTCGATGAGCGTCAGCGACTCCGCCAGCGTCCTTAACGCACGCAGGCGCAGATCGTTGTTGAACATCTCAAGTTCGGCGGCTTCCGCATCGGCCGCGGTCTCTTCGGTCGCTGCCGCTGCGGCTTCGTCAGTGGCCGCTGTCGCCGCGCTCGGCGGAGGCGTCTCGGTGCCGTCTGAGTACGACAGCTGATTGAGCGCCGCCGAGACCTTGTCGCGGTCCGCAGTAAAGTCGGTCAACACCGTCAGGATGCTGCTGACCGTGGTCACGGCCACGAGGTCGGACGTACTCATCTGCTCGGCCACGTACTTGCGCGCTGAATCGACGGAACGCTGCACGTCTTCGGGCTGCATGGAACTGGTGTCAAACAACAGGATCACCATCCTGCGGCCCGCGAGGTCCTCCGAGCGCATGGGCCCGGTTGCCGCAGCAGGCTCAGGGGCCGCGGCGGCCGGCCGCGCGCCGCTCGCCGTACTCGCCAGGGCCTTCTCGGCCACACCCGCCAGCAGGTTAACCGAGACCACCGCGGAAGGCGCGTCCTTGATTTCCTCGAAAGCGAACGTCCGTACCTCCTGCGCGCGGCCATCCTCGACCAACTCGAAGTTCTCGGCCGTCAATCCGCGAACGACCTTGCCGTCCTTGTCGCGGACGATGACGTCCACAGACACGATTGAGAGGTTCGCCCGAAAGACCGGGGGCTTCGCCTGCTGCTGGGCCGCCGGGCTGGGCGCCGACCACGCGACGAAACCGGCAACGAGCGTGAGGGCGGCGGATATGCTTGCGTGTGTCGTCGTCATGACTGCCTGCTCAGAACCGGAAGCGCGCGTTGAAGGTCATCGAGCGCATGGGCCGCACCGACGTGATTTGCCCGAACGACGGTGAGTTGATGCTCGTATTCACGCCGCTGTAATTGACCGTGTTGAGGAGATTGTTCGCATTGAGCTGCAAACTCATCACGCGGTTGCCTCCCAAACGAAGGTCGCGGGAGAATTGCGCATTCAGAAGCCGGCTGCCAGGACCAATGACCAGGTTGCGCGACGAGTTGCCGTAGGTGCCCGCGTCGGGAACCGAAAACGCCGACGTATTGAAGAATTGATCGATCGTCGGATTCGAGATGCGGATGTTCGATCCGTCGTAGTTCGCCCGGAGCGTTCCTCCAGCGCCGCCGGCAACGCTGCTGGCAGCCCCGGTCACTCTCACGGTGAGTGGCGTGCCCGACTGCAGCGTGAAGTTTGTCGTGAACCGCCAGCCGCCGAGAATGCTGCCCCAGACGCCACCATTCGTGAAGAAGCGGCGGCCGACGCCAAACGGCAGATCCACATTGAGGTTGGCGTTCACCTGATGGCGTCGGTCAAAACTCGACAGCCCCCATTCCGCCTGCAGATCTCTGTCGTTCTGGGCAACCACCGTCCCGCCACCACCCATCGACGACGCGTTGTCTCGGGAGCGGGCCAGCGTGTAGGACACGCCGCCGCCAATGCCACGCACCGGCCGTCGGGTCAGCCTGAACTCTGCCGCGTGCAGTCGCGATGACCCCTCGGAACTCTGCCATTCAAACGGCTGCACGTCGTCCAGCAACAGGCCGCTTGGGCCACGATTGGGCGCGCGCACGATGTCGAGGTCTGATCCCCGAATGTGCGTGTAGCTCACGCCCAGGTTCCAGACCTGCGTCAGGTCTCGGGAAATATCGGTGTTGTAGGTCTGCACCATTCCCAGCACGTAGTTCAGATCCACGCCATAGTCATTGGTGACCTGGTCTGGTGTGGCCGTGGCGAGAGGATTTGTGATCGACAGCGGATTCGTGAGATCGCCGATTGCTGTATTGGTCGTCGCAAATGGCGGCTGGTTGACCATCTGCCTCGCCATCGACGAATACGATCCCGCGTTGTAACTGATGCCGTAGCCCACGCGGACGATGGTGCCTTGCGCCACGCGCCAGGCAAACCCCACACGCGGCGCGATATTGTTGGCGTCGGTGCGAATCAATCCATCGGGATACCGCCCCGAGTAGGCGCCGGACTGCCCGGAGATCACCGGCGTGACTGCCGTGAATCCCGGCGCGGCGTCGAGATTCACCATGTGGCCGTTGGTCTCGACAAACGGAAGAATGAGCTCATACCGCAGGCCGAGGTTCAGGGTCAGGTTCGCGGCCTTCCGCCAGTCGTCCTGCACATACAGACTGAACGAACGACCGCGCAGACTCACCTCGCCGAGGCCATAGTTCACCGTCGCCTGCTGCGGAAGGCCCAGCAGGAAGTCCGCAAAGTCGTAGCCGCCGCCTCTGACCTGCGAGGAGCCGCTCGAATAGAGACCCGAAAACGTATACGCGCCCTGCGCGTTGGCGTCTGACTGGCTCTTCGCCATGTCCTGGCGTACGTCACCACCCATTCGCAGGGTGTGCTGCTGGAAGGGCTTCGTCAATCCGTATCCCAACGACCAGCGCGTGTCGCGCCTGGAACTCGGTGTTGTGTCACGCACACTTGAGAAGGTGGAGAACGAAAGGGAGGGCACGCCCCAGCTGATGGGATCGGTCGATACCCCGGTAATGCCGGCATTGCCCGCCACGTCTTCGATAGAGGCGAAGTGATTGGCGGTGGAGGATGTCGTGCGCGCGTAGTTGAGCGTGATCGCGTGCTGGACGCGATTCTTCGAAATATTGATGGTGATGGGCACCGCGATGGACGAACCACTGCTGGTGCCGCCGAGCTCGGGCAACACATTCGCCTGCTCGCTGCTGTTCCCTCGGTACTGCACCTGAGCGGTCATGTTCACCGACAGGCCCTGATTGCCGCGGCCGGCGGCCCCCCCGGCGCGACCGCCTCCGGCCCCACCTCCACGGCCACCCCCGGCGCCGCGACCGGCGGCCTGGGTGAAGTTGTGCGTGAGCCGAAGCGTGACGTTGTTCGCCGACGAATCACGCGTCGTCACATAGTGGAAATTCCGGCTGGTGCCATCCAGATTCGGCGCCGGGATAAAGCGCAGCAGCGCAAGTGACGCCTGACTGATCTGCCCCTGTGGAATCTGGTTTCCGGCAAACGGTTGTCCGGTGGACGGGTTGATGAGCGCACCGCTCAGTGCCGAAAAATCACCCGCGCGCTGTGCCACGGTGGGCACCGTGGCGTACTGGTCGAACAGGTTCGCACCACGATTGCCGCCGTAGGTCACGGTGAACGTGGTCCTGCGCGTTCCGTTGTAGACGCCAGGAATGATCACCGGGCCGCCCAGCGTCATGCCAAAGTTCTGGCGGCTGTACGGGTTCGTGACCGCCGGCGTGTCCGATCGCAGTTGATACGGCGCGGTGTCGAGGGCTGATCCGCTGTAGCTGTAGTTGGCCGTGGCCTGGAAGAGGCTCTGGCCGCGACCGCCACGACCACCGATCTGAAAATCTCCCGCACCGCCTCGTCCCGCGGGCCCTCCGGGACCGCCGCCGCGGCCACCGGGCCCCTGCGCCGGCTCAGCACCTGGCGCGAACGTGCCGGTGGCGGGATCAAATTCGCCACGGGTGATCGCGCCAAGGCGATCGCCCATCATCGCGCGGTCAATGCTCGCCATCTGCCCGTTGATGGCCACCGCCTCGTTCGAAAGTTCGGTAGAAAAGCCGGGAGGCAGCAGGGCCATCGCCGCCTGCTCGGTCTGCCTGTCGGGCGGTGCCACCTGAAGGGCGGCCGCGGCGGCCTGGTCCGCCTGAACATTCAACGTCGCAAAGCGCTGTCCAGCCCCTGCGGCGGCCGCCGCGGGTGCCGTAGGCGGCGGAGCCACCGTCGCGGCGTTCGGAACACGGGATGCGAGCACCAGCGCAAAATCCGTCTTCGATTGGCACGGGGCCTCACCAAACGCCACCACCTGCTCCCCTCGCGCGAAGGCCGTCATCTCCACAGCGATGCGATATTCGGCCCCCGGCGGCACCGACAGTTTGTAGGAGCCGTCAACGCCAGTCGACGTCGCGGCGACCAGTCGCTCGCCGGCCCGCACGGTCACCGAGACGCCGGGCAGCGGCGTGGTGCCGCTCAGCACTCTGCCGGTCACGGCACACGTAGGCGGCGCCTGCTGAGCGTCCAGGGCCGGAACCGACGGCCACGCAAGCGCGCCAGCCAGCGCGGCCAGGCCGCCAACGAACATACGCCACGTCGGTAACAAAGTCGGCTGAGCCATGATGCATGGGTATACGGTGGTTTTCGCGCGGTTGTTGACGTCAACCTGCAATTGACCGCGCATCATCTGTTCACACAATCGCTGTTGATCTGCCACACTCGTGAGACTGGCCATGTCCGCCGTTTCTTCCCCGCTCGACCTCTTGCATCAATATTTCGGCCACCCGGCGCTCCGACCGCCCCAGGTGCCCATCGTCGAGGCGGCCATGACCGGCGCTGACGTGCTGGCCGTGATGCCGACTGGCTCGGGTAAGTCGTTGTGCTTCCAGTTGCCGGCCGTGGCGTTGCCGGGACTGACGCTGGTCGTTTCTCCCCTGATTTCCCTGATGAAGGACCAGGTGGACGAGCTGGTGAAACGCGGTATCGGGGCCGCGGCACTGCATTCGGGCCAGACGGCCGACGAACGCCGCGACGTACTGCGCCGGGCGCACGCGGGCGCCCTTCGCCTGCTGTACGTCGCACCAGAACGATTCGCCTCCGACTACTTCATCTCGGCGCTGCACGGCTGGCCGGTGGCGCGGTTCGTCGTGGACGAAGCCCATTGCGTGTCGGAATGGGGCCACGACTTCCGCCCCGACTACCGCCGCCTGGCCGACGCCGCCGAGGCCTGTCACCGGAGCGACGATGGACCAGGGCGGCCTCCGGTGCTTGCCTTCACCGCCACCGCCACCCCGGAAGTCCGCGACGACATCGTCGCGCTCCTCGGCATGCGCGAACCGCAGGTGTTTGTGTCGGGATTCGACCGGCCGAACATCGAACTTCGTGTGCGGCCCGTCACTGGGGACAAAGAGAAGCGAGCCCTCCTGCCCGAACTGGTCGGCAGGAGTCGATCGCTGGTATACGCCTCCACGCGCAAGAGCGCTGAAGACGCATCAGAGACACTCGTCGATGCGGGCATTGCTGCGGCGGCGTATCACGCGGGCCTGAGTGACACCGAACGCACGCGCGTACAGGACGCGTTTGCCGCCGGAACGCTGCAGGTGGTCTGCGCCACGAATGCGTTCGGCATGGGCATCGATCGGCCCGATCTTGAAGTGGTGGTGCACAAGGAACTGCCCGCGTCGGTGGAGGCCTACTATCAGGAAGTGGGCCGCGTGGGCCGCGATGGGCGGCAGGCCGTGGCCACGCTCCTGTGGAACTACGTGGACGTGAAGACGCGCGAGTTCCTGATCGACAAACGCGACGAAGACGGTGGGCGGGATGGAGGCGAGACCGATCCTGGAGAACAGGACCGGCGGCGCACACTCGAGCACCTCAAGCTCAAACGCATGGTGGCGTACGCGGATGGCACCGGCTGCCTGCGCATGACCATTCTCCGGTACTTCGGCGATCCCGACGCCGGGGCCGATTGCCAGTCGTGCGGCAACTGCCTGCGGCGTGCGGCGCTTTCTGATGATCAGTTGCTGTTCGTGCGGAAGATTCTGTCGGGCGTGGCGCGCAGTGGCGAGCGATGGGGCCGTCGCAAGATCGCGGCGATGCTTGTGGGCCAAACCGAAGAACTGCCAGATGCGCTCGTATCGCTCTCGACAACCGGCCTCCTCAGGGATCACGATCCGAAACTGATCGAGAAGTGGATCGATGCGCTTGTGGGCGCAGGCGCGCTGCTCAGTTCGCCGGATATCTATCGGACATTGCGACTGACCGCCGTCGGCCGCGACGTGATGTCGGGTCGCCAGACGACGATCGCGCTGCTGGTGCCAACCGTTCGCGTGAAGTCGCCTGGCAGCCGTAAGGCAGCGAAGAAGGCAACACGCGTGCGCGCGACGGGGGCGACCATCGCACGTCCAGGCGCGGGATCTCAGCCTGATGAAGGGATCTTGACCGCACTGCGAGAGTGGCGTCGTGATGAGGCACGCACACGCGCAGTGCCGGCGTATGTGGTGCTGCACGACAAGACACTGGACGCGATCGCCGCTGAGATCCCTCGCTCGTTGTCCGACCTGGGGGAAATCAACGGTATTGGTCCGGCGAAGATCGCGGCGTACGGCGAAGCGATACTCAGAGTCGTGGGGTCCCGTGGTCCCGGGGTCGGCTAAGATACGGCGATCTTGAAGACCACTTTCAGCACCGGCACGGGGTCGGCGATGGCCATGCCAGGCATATGCCCATCTTCGGGCCACAGCAACACGAAGTCTCCGGGACGCAGTGTGACCTCGTCGCCGTTGCCAGTCAACCACAGCAGGTCTTTGGCCTCGTCATAGGGCTCGGCCACGAGGGTGCCAAGCGGCGCCACGCCGATGTGCTCTTCCCCGCTGACCACCAACTGCAGATCGATGTGGGAGCGATGCGCCTCCCACCTTCCCTCACCTGGCGCCTTGGTCACGTAGCGCTGCACCAGAGCCCGCACATCGTCTCCGGCCGCCGGATAGGTGCCGTCGGCCATCGCGGTGAAGTCCGTCGCAAGGGCAAAGTCGAAGACCCGCGCAAACCGCGGCCCGAGGCACCGATACCGTTCATGGAGCGCGAGAAGATCCTTGACCATGGCGCGCATGCTACCAGAGAGAAGGTAGAATCGCGACGCCATGTCGGCCTCGGTCTTTGATGAATTGGCGGGCCAGCTTGAGGCGCTCCTCGCAGGCGCGATGCGCCGCGAGTATGCCGACGAGCTGGCGTCCTCGTCGCCCACCATGGGTGACGCACTCGGCCACCTTCGGCTGGCCATGCGCACCCACACCTGGGGCCATCTCGGTCAACGCGCGTCAATGGTGCGGGCAGTGTCGACGTGCGATCGGCGCACCAGGGCGGAAGGGTTTCACGCGCTGCACGACTGGGACGGCGTCGCGGACCACGTCAATCCCGAGATCATCCCGGTTGATGTGCTGGACTTCGTTCGTCGAGTGCGCGGTCAAGGGCCGCCCGATTCCACAACACTGTCGATCCTTGCCGACTACTACTTCTTCCATGTGTTGTCCCTGCTCGCGTTGCGCGTGTGGGACACCGACGATCCCGATGGCGCGCTTGGGCGCGTGGGAGCCCTCCTGGATCTGCTGCAAGGTGGACAAGGCAGCGGCCAGCCGTTTGTTTCCGATCCGGAAACACTGCTGCTGATTGCCACGTCGCACTACGAGCCGGACGAACGCGGCTACCATTCGCTGCTCCTCCAGGTGCGCGCCCTCTCACCGCGCCGACAGCTCGGCGTCGCGCTTGGTCACGCGGCCAGCATGGGCGCGCACCTCCGGTTCGGGTTTCATGCCACCTATGCGCGCAGCACAGAGGCCATGCGGGACGACAACGTCGCCGACTATCCCTGGCTGCACTACGCCGCGGACCTGGTCCTCGGGGAATACGAGCGGCAGGCGAACGGCGGGACCGACGGGCCGGCGCTGGAAGTCGCGGCGGAAGCCCTCTTCGGCAGTCTCACCGCCGACACCTCGTCGCTTCTGAACTCAGGCCCCTTCAGCCAGCGCCTTCGCGCCATGGCGGGTCCCTTGCGACCGGCATTCGCCGCCCTCGACCCACTGGAGGCGACCTATTCGCCGCTGTCGCTGTTCTTCAACTTCTCGCACAACGTCCTGAAGGGCACGCTGATCGACGCCATGCTGCGAGGCGACGCATGGACGGTGTCGTTTAACGACCTGCTGACGGGCGCGCCCGGCGGCCAAAGCCCCCTCGCGTCTCGGGCCGCGCTGGCCGACACTCTGATGGGGTATGCCCGCCGCCATCCACAACGAATCCGCGGCCAACTGATGCCGGTCATTGTGTATGACCCGGTCGCTGGCCGAGCCGTGCACCAGGCCACGATGGCGCGCCTGGAGGCCACCATCGCGTTATGATGGGCCGTCCCAACTGGAGGTTCCGATGCGACGACGATTGACCGGGCGCTATAGGCAGACGGCATTGACGATGTGCGCGTGCACCCTGGTGCTCGCGGTCGCGACGCGTGCGCAACAGGCTCCGGCGCCTGCGGCTACACTGGTGCCGGTCGCCGCCAGTTCGCTGCTGCTGCATCCCGACCTGTACCTCGGCAAGACGGTCGCCGTGTTCGGCACAGTGGAACAGCTCCTGTCGGCCACCACGTTTTCGATGGATCAGGACGCGAAGAAGCCGGCGATGAGCGACCTGCTGGTGGTGGCGCCCACGCTGAACGCGCAGCCGAAGGCCGGCGCGTACATGACCGTGGTCGGCGTGGCGATGCGATTCGACCAGGCGGAGATTCAGAAGCGGGCCAGAGCCTACACGCTGGATCTGGCTCCGAATGTCAGCGAACGTTATCGCGGGCAGATCATGGTGTTCGCCACGTCAGTGGTTGACCCGGGCATGATCGATCTGGCCAAAGTGTTGCCGACACCCATGACGCCGGAGGAAGACGCGTTCGACAAGATCATGAAGCAGGTGAACCCTGCGTCTGCGGAATTGCGACGTGGCTCCGAGGCCTCCGATAATGCCGTCGTCACCACCCAGGCGGCGCTGCTCGGAAAACTGTTTGGCGACACAAAGAAGTTCTTCGAGACGCGCGCAAAAGCCGACGCTGTTGGCTGGGCCACCGAAGGCGTGGCGCTGATGGCGGCGATTGAAAAGTCGGCGGCGGCGAATCAGTGGCCCGACGTGCAGGCGTCAACCGCCAAGCTCACCCCCTTGTGCCAGCAGTGCCATGCGGCGCACCGGGAACGTCAGGACGACGGGACCTTCAGAGTGAAGAAATAGGCTGGGGTCTTGGGGTCCTGGGGTCCAGAAGTCCCGGGGTTCGTGGAGCTGCTATGACGGTACGGGCAGGACCAGAATGAAGCAGCCCCAGTCCGAGCCCTGCGTAGCCACCACAACCCAGCGTCCCGAATGAAGGAACTCAACGCCGGAGGGAAAGGTCAGCGCTTCACGCTCGGCGGCAGCGACGATCTCTGCTTCAGATCTGCCAGAAAGGTACGGCAACACAGAAGGGCCTTGCTCCAGGCGATCGCCGAAGGCGCAGGACCCTGGACCCCGGGACTCCGGGACCCCGACAGGTGTCAACAGCTCTGGCAGCGGTTGTTGTTCTTCGCGCCCATCTTCTCGAGGAGCGCGATGGTCTCGGGGAACGGTGAAATCCTGGAGACCGGGCCGTTGGCCATGTCCACGGTGGTCTGTCCACGACGGCTGACGGCTTTCGGATCGGCGCCTTTCGAGACCAGATACAAGATCAGCTCGTTGTCGCCTCTGGCCGCCGCGTGGTGCATTGCGGTGTAGCCATCGCTGTCGCGGCTGTTCACGTCAGCGCCGAGTTCCTCGACCAGATACTTCACCGACGCGAGCCATGCGTCAGGCGCGTGCCGGTGGGCATTGCCCGCGAAGCCTTCGCCGTACTCTGAGCCTGCGGCCGCATGCAGGGGGAACACACTCGGGCCACCCCGGGGTACCGGGGGAACACCAGACGGGTCCAAGGCAGGCGTTGTGAGCGCTGGTGTCGGGGCAGGGGCCGCGCCATCGGGCCCGCCGCCGCGTCCGCCGCCACCACCACCGCGTGCGCCCGCGCCACCGGCGCGACCGGCAGCGGCCACAAACGTCGGAATGTTCGGGTCAGCCCCGTTCTTGACGAGGAAGCGCATGGCGTCAACGTCGGTGCCGTATGCGGCGCGCCAGAACGCCGTGGCGCCCGCTGAATTGGACAGGCCGCAGTTGGCGTTGCCACAGTCGGTATAGACCATGTACCAGGGATGGACGCGGATTCGGGCGTTCACGTCGGCGCCCTTGTCGAGGAGCGCCTGCATGACGATGAAGTAATCAGCCTTCTGCGCGTCCATTTCCTGCGGCTGTGGGAAGCGCGTCCGCGGCTGCCAGCGCGCGTTGATGGTCGCCCAGAGCGGCGTGACGCCATGGCTATCGGACGACAGGTTCACGTCGGCGCCCCGGCGGATGAGTTCCATCGCCACGTCGAACTGGCCGTTGATGAGCGCCACGAGCAAAGGGCTGTGGCCGTCACCGGTCTTTTCGTCCTTGAGCGCCCCGGCGGCGAGCAGCGCGATGCTCGTGGCCAGGTAGCCTTGGCGCACTGCGTGATGGAGCGCAGACAACCCGCCCTTCGCGGAAATGTTGGGGAGCGGTGTTTCCTGATTGCCGGCGGTCACCGGTGGCACTGCTGCGTCAGGCCCACCTGCGCCACCAGCACCGCGTCCGGGCGCAGCGGCCGCGTCAGGCACCGCGCCACCAGCCCGGCCGCCGCCTGCGGCCGGCGGCTCTGGGAGCTTGCCGCTGACGTAGAACTCGCGTGCGGCTTCGATCGCGCCCTGCATCTGGCTCGGGGTGGGTTCTGCACCGCGTGCCACGGCACTCTGCAACACTTGCCGCTGCAGCGTCTGTGCCTGGCGCGACTGTGCGCCGAACACCGTCATGTCGATCGCCTTGGTCTTCACCTTCACATCGGCGCCGCGGGCAATCAGGAGCCGCACGGCGTCCAGACGATCGGCTGATGCCGCGAAGATGAGCGGCGTCTGTTCCCACTCGGATTCTTTTGCGTTGATCTCGGCGCCTTTGTCGAGCAGGAGCGTCATCACCGCGGTGTCGCCAGCCGTGGCGGCCAGATGCAACGGCGTCACACCGCCGGTGGACGTCCTGGCCGAGACGGAGGCCTGCGCCTTCAGGAGCGCTCCAACGGCGGCCGGGCTCCCGGCGCGCGCCGCCAGGTGCAGCGGCGTGTACTGACCAATGCGGGTCACCGCCGACACGTTGGCCCCGGCCAACACCAACATCGAGATCATGGCCTCGTCGCCGCGGTCGGCGGCCCAGTGCAGCGCGGTCATGCCATCGCCGTGAGACGCATTGACGTCGGCGCCCTGCGCGAGCAGGGTGCGAAGCGCGGTCGCGTCGCCGCGTCGCGCAGCGTCGGCCACCGGGGTTGCCTGTGCGGCAACCGTCGCGACCGCAGCCGCGGCCAGGCATACCGCAACCATCAAGGAAGCAGTCAAGCGGCGCATGTGAGACATCCTGGTCCTGTTCTGTCGAGTGGCTTACGCCAGTGAAAACGGCGCCGTGCTGTCGCCGAAGCTGTTCACGTCCATGCCAAGGTTCTGCATCAGCGTGAGCATCACGTTGGCCATCGGCGTGCCGTCTTCGGCCTTGTGGTGCACGCCGCCTTTGAGCTGCCCGTTGCCGTGGCCGAACAACACCAGCGGGCACCGCCGGTGATTGTGGACGTTCGGGTCCGCCATCGGCGACCCCCAGACAATCAACGTCTTGTCGAGCAGGTTGCTGTCGCCCTCGGTGGTGTTCTTCAAGCGGTCGAGGAAGTACGCCATCTGGCTCACGCGGTACTTGCAGATCTTGTTGAACTCCAGCACGCGCAGCTCCGTGTTGCCGTGGTGCGACGCTGGATGGAAGGGCTGGTTGGACCCGCTCTCCGGGAACACGCGGTTCTGCGCGTCGCGGCCAGTCTTGAACGCAATCACGCGCGTCATGTCTGTCTCGAGCGCGAGCACCTGCAGGTCGAACATGAGCTTCATGTGCTCTGAGAACGAGTCGGGCACGCCCGCCGGGGCGTCGGGCAGTTCGCGCATTTCGCCGCTCGTGTTGTGCGCCTCCACCATCCGGATGCGACGCTCGATTTCGCTGATGTGCTCCATGTAGCGGTCGAGACGCTGGCGGTCGGCCGGCCCCAGGGTCGCGCGCATGGTCGAGACCTCGCCATGCACCCAGTCGAGAATGCTGCGTCGCGTCATGCGCCGCTCGGCGCGCGCCGACGTGGTGCCGCCCGATCCAAACAACATGTCGAACGCCACGCGCGGATCGCGAATCATCGGCAGCGGCTCGTTCGGCGACGCCCAGCTGATCGAATCGGTGTAGGCGCACGAATAGTTGTAGGTGCACCCGCCGGCCTGATCGAGGTTCTCGATGCAGAACTGCATCGACGGCACCGGCGTGGTCTGGCCGAACTTCTTGGCGTACATCTGGTCGAGCGACGTGCCAGCCCAGATGTCCGAGCCCTGTGTCTGCTTCGGATGTGCCTGGGTCAGGAACACCGCGCTCGATCGGAAATGGTCGCCGCCAATTTCGGGCGCATTAAACGCCTCGGCCATCCGCACGTCGGTATTGCTGACGATGGTGGTGTAGTCGCGAAAGGCGTCGAGCGTGCTGAGCGGATTGTCGGGGACCAGCGTGTAGTCGCGGCCCACCTGCTCGGGCGCAAACA
>Ga0105044_10000127_pt1 | contig 80814 bp, 60 predicted proteins | sample MAT01_FD_78092 | JGI IMG/M metagenome (GOLD analysis project Ga0105044, IMG submission 78092) | Freshwater microbial communities from Lake Fryxell liftoff mats and glacier meltwater in Antarctica - MAT-01 | ecosystem: Environmental > Aquatic > Freshwater > Ice > Liftoff microbial mat | place...
CACGGACAACTCGACGCGCACCGGTACGGTCGTGAACGCCACGCACTCGGTCACGAGCGACTGCGACATCGGCACGACGGCGCGCGACGTCTGGTACCACTACGTCGCCTCGCAGACGGGCACGCTCCAGATCAACACGGTCGGCTCCGCGCTCGACACCGTCGTCACGGTGTACAACGAGTGCGGCGGAACCCAACTGGGCTGTAACGACGATGCGTTCGGCGGCTCGCCGGTCGCGTACGGGACGCTGCAGTCGTACCTCACCGTGCCGGTGATCTCGGGCGAGGACTACTACCTGCGCATCGCTGGTTACAACGGGCTCGTCGGCTGGTTCCAGCTGCGCGTGGACACGGATTCGGGCGCACCGTTCTGCCTCGGCGACGGAGTCTCGGGCAACAACTGCCCGTGCTCGAACACGAGCACGACTTCGCTCGAAGCCGGCTGTCGCAACTCGACGGGCAGCGCGGCGCGCCTGACCGCCACGGGCCTGCCGGACGTTTCGAACGACACGCTCGTGCTCCAGGGAATCGGGATGCCGCCGAACTCGAGCTGCCTCTACTTCCAAGGGTCGGCGAAGCAATCGAGCGGGCTCGGAGCCGCGTTCGGTGACGGCCTGCGCTGCGCGGGAGGCACCGTGATCCGTCTCGCGACGAAGACGAACAACTCCAGCGGTACCTCGACGTATCCGGGCTTCTTCGACCAATCGGTCAGCGTGAAGGGCAATCTCTCCTTCTTCGGCGGGACGCGCTACTACCAGTGCTGGTACCGCAACGCCGCGGCGTACTGCACGACGTCGACCTTCAACGTGTCGAACGGCTACCAGGTCGACTGGCGCCCGTGATCGCGACAAGCAAAGCCTGTGCGCGGGGGAGTGTCATGACGTGACGTGAAACCGCGTGCGAGACCCGGCGGGATTCGAACCCCGCTCGGCAAGGACTGGCCGTCCACCGAAAGCGAGTCTTGCGAGGCGTGCGGGTGACTGCACGCCTCGAAGCGTAGACAGCGAGCGCGAAAGCCGTGTGATCGAGCCCCGAGAGACCAGTACCCGTGGGAGCCAAGCGAGTTCAGGTAAGCGAGGCAATACGAGCGTGTCGCAATGGCCTGACACGCGAGTCCCACCGGGGTCGTAGAGCAGGGCGAGCGCGCACTGGGGTCTTGCAGGAACTTGTGAGACCTCTCCGTTTCCGAGGCAACCTACCGGCATCGCGGAGAGCCGGGCAACGAATGTCTCCAGGCGCGTGCAGCTGATGCGTTCCATCTGCACGCGAGCGAACCCGCGAACGCGGCCCGGTAGCGCTGCGATAGCACGACAAACGCAGCGCGACGAACGGCGAGGAGTCGGAGCGCCCCGTAGTAGCGACGAAGTTGGGACACCTGACCGAGGGACCCAGCGGAGCGAAGGGGGCGCCGGATCGAGGAACCGTTGGAGAGAAAGATGACCGAGACACCGAGCTTGGATGCAGTCTCAACGAAACTGCAACGGCTAGCAGGGTTGGCTCGCAGTATGCCGCAGACGGCGCTGACGAACCTGTCGCACCACATCGACGTCGAGTGGCTGCGTGAAGCATTTCGTCGCACGCGCAAGGACGGTGCGGTGGGCGTGGACGGCCAAACTTGGAGCGACTACGAGAAGGATCTCGCGACGAACCTCGCGAGCCTGCTCACGCGCTTCAAGTCGGGTAGCTACCGCGCGCCGCCGGTCCGTCGCGTGCACATTCCGAAAGGCGACGGGACGGAAACGCGCCCAATCGGAATTCCCACGCTGAAGGACAAAGTGCTCCAACGTGCGGTGGCGATGTGCTTGAACGCGGTGTACGAGCAGGACTTCTTGGACTGCTCGTACGGCTTCCGTCCGAATCGCTCGGCGCACAACGCGCTCGATCGACTTCGAACGGCAGTGATGGACATGTGTGGCGGTTGGCTCGTCGAAGTGGACATCCGGCGTTTCTTCGACACGCTGGACCACGCGCATCTGCGAAACATTCTGGAGCGACGGGTGCGGGATGGAGTGATCCTGCGCACGATCGGCAAGTGGCTGAATGCAGGCGTCTTGGAAGGGAAGAACTTGAGCTTTCCCGACCAAGGCACGCCGCAGGGCGGAGTGATCTCTCCGCTCTTGGCGAACGTCTACCTGCATGAGGTGCTGGACAAGTGGATCGAAGAACGTGTGAAGCCCAAATGCCACGGCAACGTGGTGGTGGTGCGTTACGCGGACGACTTCGTGATCCTGTTTCGCGCGGAGCGTGATGCTCGCGCGGTGTATGCAGCGCTGCCGAAGCGCTTCGCGGAATTCGGCCTGAGCTTGCACCCGGACAAGACGCGCTTGATCCCATTTCGACAGCCGCCGCGTCGCGGCCCGAAGGATCACGTGTCGTTCGACTTTCTCGGCTTCACCCCTGCGTGGATGAAGACGACGAAGGGCATCTGGGTCCTTTTTCAGGTGACGAGCCAGAAGCGCCTCACTCGCTCGCTGTCACGCATCCGCACGTGGCTCGCGCAACACCGCCACGATCCGATCGGAGCGCAGCAACACGCGCTGAGCCAGAAACTGCGAGGTCACTACGCGTACTTCGGCAAGACCGGAAACGCGCCTCGGCTGCGCAGCTTCTACGACGAAGTGAGACGCGCATGGAAGAAGTGGCTGGGTCGGCGAAGCTGGAAAGGCGCTCTCTTCTGGGAACGCTTTGCACTCATCGCCGCCCGCTATCCGCTGCCGCGTCCTCACCTCGTCCACGGCTCAGCACCACCCCGAGGCAAACCCTCGATCTGACGAGCCGGATGCGTGAGTCGCGCAAGTCCGGATCTGTGGGAGGCCGGGGGGGGGAATCTCCTCGGCCCACCCGGCTCGCAGCGCGCGACGCAGAGAGCGACGTAGAGAGCGACGCAGCGCGCGACGCGGCGCGCGATAGAGCGCGCGACAGAGCACGGGCCGTCGGACTTCGCGTCCGGCGGCCCGCGTGCTTTGGTGCTCGACTCGCGGGCCCATGAACGAGTCCGCTCCGCGCAGGTCGTCGAGCCAGAGCCTCGCTCTCGCTCCCTGAGGCCCGCGTCCACGACTCGTGCTTCACCGGGAAGGGAATTCCCTTCCCGGCCACGCGCGACCTTCGAGTCCGCCGCGCGCGCAGTCCGATAGCGGACCCAGAGGTTCCCACATGCAAGTCCTCGCATTGTTCGCGCTCGCTCTCGTGTTCTTCGCCCTCGACCAGGCTTGGAAGCGCCATCGCATCCGAGCGATCCTCGGCGCGCTCGGCCGCACGATCGTCGAGATCCGCTGGCTCCCACTGACCGGGTACTCGTGGACGCGCGCGCAGCGCGACACGTCCGTGTTCCGCGTCAGCGGCACGACGCGCGACGGCGAGCACTTCGAATGTCGCTGCGTCGCGAGCGTGCTCGGCCAAGTCTCCATCCAGGACGATCGGCGCGCCGCTTCGTCGTTCGGATCCGCGCTGTCCGCGGCGGGCGCGATGTCACGCGGTCCAGCGCGCGCCACGAACGCGATCGTCGGCGGCACGCTCTCCTTCCACGCGGTCTGCGCGGCGGCGGCGCTCCTCGCCTGTGTGTGGATCGGCGCGCCGTACTGGACCGCTCCCTACGGCTCGCTGCAGCTGCCCGACGGCCTCTACGGAACCGGACTCGCCGCCCTCGCAGTGTTGGCGTGCGTCTTGGGCATGTGGCGTCGACACAACCACTTCGCGGTCTTCCTGTGGATGACGGGCGCCGTCGTCGCGGTCGTCGTCGTGCGCATCGCGAACGACATGGCCGTGGACCCGAGCACGCACGACTTGATGCCGTTCGAGATCGCGATCGCCCTCTTCGTCGGCGGCGTCGCCTCGGCGCTCGGCGTCGGGATCGCGCGCGTGGTGCGCTTGGCGACGCCGCACGCGGCGAGGTCAGCGCGCTGAACACGACGAGCCGGTGACAGTCAGCGTTTCGGCACGCTGCCCGCTTCGTCCGGCGGCGGCAGCTGGCCGCGCAAGTCGATCGCGTCGAGGCGCCCGTCGGTGGCGCGGCCGCCGGGCGGCAGGTCGACGCCCGCGACCGTGTGCAGCGGCGCCTTCTGCCGGTTCGCGCGGAACGTGACGTCGACGCGTCCCGGCTGCAGGCCGCCGAGCGTGAACGAGCCGTCGACGGCGAGCTTCGACTGCATTCGCTCGCCTTCTTGACCCAGTCGATCGGGGCCGCCGACCGGCGTGACGCGCACTTCGATCTGCGCGGGCGCGAAGCCCGCGTCGAGCAAAACGGTTCCGGCGATCTCGCTCGCGCGCGGCAGCAAGATGCGCACGTTGCGCTCGCCGATCGCGATCTCGAAGGCCGCGCCGCGCACGAGGTTCCGGCGCACAGCGCGGATGCGCAGCCGATCCGGGCGGCCGACGGCGAGGATCGCGAATCGACCTTCGCTCCCGATCCCGGAGGAATAGCGCGAGTCCGCTCGCCACGTTTTGTCGCTTGCATCCGCGACCTCCACGGAGAGGAACGCATCGGTGACCGGCCGGCCGAGATCGTCGACGACGATCCCGCTCGCGACGTGTTGCGTCGCGCGCGCGACGATGTCGCCCAGCTCGAGCTCGGAGGGCGGATCGATCACGTCGAGCACCGACTCGGCGCGGTTGCCCGCGATCGCATCGGTTCCGAGTGGCGTCCACGAGACCGTCATCCGCAGCGGCTGGCCTGCCTGCGCGGGGGTGACCTCGCGGAACCGTCCGTCCGGGTCCGTCCGGATCGGCCGCGACCACGAGCCCGTCGGCGAGCCGCCCGAGCTGAATTGCATCCAGCGCCGCGCGAGCGGAAGTCCGGACTCGTCGACGACGCGCCCGGCCAGTACCACGAGCGCTGGTCCGGTCATGAGCTCGACGTGCACGTCCTTGCCGACCGACCGCGGACCGCGAACCTTCCGCGTGAGGAACTGCGCCTGACGACGCGCGCGGATCTCGAGATCCAGTCCGATGCCGACGAACGGGAAGTGCGCCGTACCCTCGGCGATCGTCTCGGGCGCGAACTCGACCTGACCCCAGCGCGCTTTGTCCGCCGGATCGCTGTTGTCGAGCCCGATCCCGATCGTGTCGACGAGCACCGGCGCACCCAGCGCGTCGCGCACGTCGACGGTCACGGATCCGCACGCCGGCATCACAAGCCGGATCGGATCGACCGGCGGATCCGCGACATCGAATCCGACCGAGGGCGCATCGCGCGCGAGCACGTCGATGGCTGCGAACATCGAACCCGAGCGCAGCTCCGCCGCGAGCGCGCCCAGCGACGCGCGACCGCTCGCGTCCGTCGTGCCCGTCCACAGCCCGCCCTGGTTCCGCCGATCCGGCGTCTTGCGCACGGCGACCGGCGCGCCCGCGACGGGCTGTCCGCTCGCATCCACGACTTCGATCACGATCGAGCGTGCGAGCGCGATCTCGACGCGCACCGGGCGCAACGAGGCTTCGTTGACGTGCGCCCATCCGAACGCGTCGCCTTTGCGCACCGCGACGCGGCCCGGGAACACGCGCGCGTCGATGCGTGCGATCCCGTGCTCGTCCGTCCTCGCGCGCCGGGCACCGGCGAGCAGTTCCTCGGAGTCGGGCATCCAGCGTGGCCTTCGCGGATCGGGTGCGAAGTCGAACTCGAAGAGGTTCGCCCAGCGCACTTCGGCGCCCGCGACCCGTTCGCCGGTGTCGCGCTCGACGACGAGGACGTCCACGGGCTCGCGCGCGATCGCATCCGACTCGGCGACGGGTTCACTGGCCGCGGCCGCGACGGGCAATATCGAGACGGCCGGCGCGCGCTCGTCCGGCGTGTGCGCCGCGAGCGCGAGGTCCGCTGACGTCGACTCCGCGGGTTCGTTCGGATCGATCGTGAATGCGAGCTCGTTGGCGTCGGCGACCGTCCTTGAGCGCTCGATCCACCAGGTCAGCGCGAGCACGATCGCGCACGCGCCGACGATCGCGAGGACGACGTGGCGCGTCGCGCCGCGGCGTCTGCGCGCCCGTTGGCTCGTCAGTTGGCGCACGAGCCCGGCCCGCGCGGGTCGCCGCAGGTTCCGCAGCCGCCCCCCGCGGAAATGGGCGCGGAATCACGCGCGGTTCCGCGCGCGCCTTCACCAGCACGCGACGTCATGAACGTCGAGAACTTCTTCGTCGCGCGCGCCCCGTGGCAGCGCGGACACGCGACGCGCTCCTCGCCGCGGATCAGTTCCTCGAACTCCTGATCGCAATCGGCGCAGACGTACTCGTGAATCGGCATGGTTCGCGCGAGTCTACCGCGGCCGAGACCGCGCGAGGTGTCGCCCCGAGCCTGCTCGCTCTCGTGGACGACGCCGGCGCGTGCTCCGCGCGTCGACCCTTTCGGGCCTGAGAACCGGGGCGCTCATTCCAGCGCCAGGAGTCCGCTGCTGACCCAGCTCTTGCGCCTCGCGCTGAGTGCGCGCTTGACCAGGTCCGCGTTCCCGCATCGAATGTCGGCCTCGATGAACCGCCGACTCCAGCGCACGATCGGACCGAAGCGCGGCCTCGCCGCGTTCGTGCTGGCGTTCTTCGCGCTGGGCTGGCTCGCCGATCGCGCGCACATCGCCTACGAGGTGCACGCGTACTGCGCCGAGCACCAGCAGGTCGAGCACGTGTCGGACGACCACGACCACGACCACGTGCGCGGCGACTCCGCGGCGCACGTCCACGTGCGCGGCGACTCCGCGACGCACGTCCACGTGCGCGGCGACTCCGCGACGCACGTCCACGTGCGCGACGAGCTCGCCCATGAGCTCGCGCATGAGCTCGCGCAGGGCGGCCTCCACGGGCCTGAGTGCGGGCCGACGCTCGAAGCGCTCGAAGGCACGCCCGAGGCGCACGCCGCCTGCTGCCTCCTCCTCGGCCGCGCTGACGGACCGCTCGCGTTGCCGTGCGCGCTGACGCTCGCATTCGGACCGGCGCGCGTCGAAAGCGCGCAGCCCGCGGGCGCGTGGGGGACCTCCGCCCGCGGTTCGATCCCGTTGCTCGCGCTGGCTCCGAAACAGTCGCCCCCGAGGGCCTGATCGCGTTCGAGGCCTGGTCCGCGCCGCCACGTGCCGCGCGGCCACCGTGCGTCCGCTCGAACGAGCGGCGCCCCGCGCCCGCGGTTTCGCGGCGCGCGTCCCACGCCGATCCCGGAGTCCTTCGATGTATTCGCTTCGTCACCCGTCCACGTTCGCGGTCCAAGCCGACCCGTTGCACGACTGCACGTGCGACGACGCTTTCCGCGCGTTGCTCGAACCCCACCTGTCGGCACTGCACGCCCTGGCGCGCAGCATCGTGCAGAGCCCCGACCTCGCCTGCGACGCCGTGCAGGAAGCGTCGCTGGCGCTGTGGATGCAGCCCGACCTGCCGCCCGACTTGCGCGGCTGGCTCGTGCGCACGACCGTCCACAAGTGCCTCCACGTCCTGCGCCGCGAGGACCGCCGCGACCGTCACGAGGAGCGCGCGGGTGTCGAGCGCACGGAAGCTTGCCCGCTGTGCGATCCGGGGCTGCCCGTCGAGGAGCTCGAGCTGCGCACGCGCCTCGACGCCGCGATCGCCGCGTTGTCCGCGGATCTGCGGACGACGTTCTTGATGCGCTCCGAGCGCGGGCTCGAATACCAGGAGATCGCCGACGCGCTCTCGATCCCGATCGGGACCGTGCGCTCGCGCCTGAAGCGCGCGCGGGAGTCGCTGGCCGCGGCGCTGTAGTCGTACGGAGTCAGGTAAGTTCGTGCGGAGTCGCGCCCGCCGCCTTCCCTGGGCCGAGATCGCGGGCGCGACTCCGCACGAACTTACCTGACTCCGTACGGAACTTCCGCGCGTGGGGGGGGATCTCCGTTCGTCAGCGAGTTCGCTCGCCGACTTCATCGAGGACTCCAGGCCTCCTCGCCCAATCTAGGTCCGTGGAAACGGACGGGCGAGGGGCCTCTCGTCGAGCGCGTTGCCGTTCCGCGCCGTGCTCGCCACCACGCTTCTCACGTAGGCATTCCATGCGCAATTCCATCCATCGCACGCTGTCGGCCGCCGGCTGTGCCGCACTCTTGGCCGCGGCTTCCGTCGCAGGCGGTGCCGGTTCCGACCTGACGGTGATCTTCGTCACCGATCCAGATCTCGATTCCGTGTTCATCCTCCAAGACCTCGCTCAGGACGGCGACTTCAATGACCCGGGCGACACCCAGGTTTTCTACGACGGGCTGACCGGCCCGTTCCTGCTCTCGAACCCCGTCGCGATCGCGACCGATCCCTTCGACCAGGTCTTCGTGGGCGACAGCGATACCGACAAGATCTACGTGCTGCGCGACAACGACGACAGCGGTAGCGCGAATGGGCCGGGCGAATCGGCGATCTACTTCGACGGGAACCCCGGCGGCAACGCGTCGGGAGTCCTGATACCGCAGGTCACCGCGCTCGCGCTGCGCATCCTCGGCACGTTGTGGGTCACCAACGCGAACGCGAACGGCTCGGAGGCCGACACCGTGATCCGCTTGCGGGATTTGAATGGCGACGGCGACGCCAACGACCTCGGCGAAGCGCGTGTCTACTACACCTCGGGGCCCTCGCTGCCCCTCGACGCGTCGATCTTGACCTCGATCGACATCGGCTACGACGGCCTCGTGTACGTGCTCGAGTCCGGTACGGCCCGCCCGCGCAGCCTCTTGCGCCTGATCGATTTCGACGGGAGCGGTGTCATCGACACGACTGCTGAGGTCCAAACGGCCTGGGAGCCGCTTCAATCGAGCCCGGGCGACTTCACCAGCGCGGAGATCGGCGCTGCGGGCGAGTGGTACGTACTCGATCGCGCGAACGGGCTCGTCCAGATCGGCTTCGACGTGAACTCGGACGGCCTGATCGATGCGAACACGGAAGCCGCGCCATTCTGGGCCCTGCCCCAGGCGGGCGGGCTCCGGGACATGGCCGTCGCTGTGGACGGTGGCGAAGTCTACGTCGGCGACACCTCGGGCTCGCCCGACTTGATCGTGCGTGCCAAGGACTTCGACGCGACGGGGTCGATCGACATCGCGACGGAAGTCAACGCGGTCTACGACGACACGGTGTCGGCGACCAACATCGACAATCCCCATTCGATCGCCACGGACTTCCACGACCACGAGGAAGTCGGCGAAGCATTCTGCACAGGTGATTCACCGTTGTGCCCGTGCAACAACCTCGGGAACTCGGGTAGCGGTTGTGCGAACTCGATCGGCGTAGGAGCGTCCCTCGAGGGAACGGGCACGGACGGCATTGCGAACGACGACCTCGTGCTCGAAGCCTCGCAGTTGCGGCCCAATGTGCCGGCGCTCCTCTTTGCCGGCACGAGCGTCGTGAACGGCGGTCTGGGCGCGGTGTTCGGAGACGGACTGCGCTGCGTCACCGGCTCCCTCGTCCGGTTGGGCATCCAATTCGCGGACCCGGTCGGCTTCGCGGAATGGGGGCCGGGTCACGTCGGAGCCCTCGGCGTCCAAGCTGGCGACACGCGCTACTTCCAAGTCTGGTACCGCAACAATGCGGGACCCTGCGGCCTGGGGTTCAACCTGACGAATGGCGTCCAGGTCACCTTCACACAGTGACTTTCAGGGACGGAGCTCGTGCCGTCACACGCGGGGGTCGTCCGATGCACCGGACGATCCCCGCCCATCATTTTCCGAGCAAGTAGCCGCATCGGATCCGTCTCGGACGGCGGTGATGGGGCAACATGGAAACGATGTCCACGTCCGCCGGAGGGGCTCTGCCGCCCGACCTGATGCTCGCCCATGCCGGGTCGATCCGCGCGCTGGCGATGTCGATCCTGGGCGACGAGCACGCGGCCGAGGACGTGCTGCAGGAGACGTGGTTGCGCGCGTTGAACAAGCCACCGCCGCGCCAGGACTCGATCGGCGGGTGGTTGCGTCGCGTCGCGGAGGGGATCGCGATCAGCCGACTGCGATCCGAGGGGCGCCGCAGGAACCGCGAGACGCAGTGGGTCGAGGACCGCGATTGCTCGCATTCGAGCTACGACTCGACGGAGCGCGCGGAAGTCCTGCGCGCGGTCGTCGACGAGGTGCTCGCGCTCGACGAGCCGTACCGCGAAGCCGTGATGCGGCGCTACTTCGAGGGTATGCCGCCGCGCGACATCGCGTCGGCGACCGACTCGACGGTCGCGACGGTGAACAGCCGTCTGCAGCGCGCGCAGTCGAAGTTGCGCGAACGGTTGGACTGCAGGTTGTCGGATCGTTGCGGCGGGATGCGCGGCGCACTGTTGGCCTTGATCGGCTGGCCCGAGGAGGCGGTCGCGGCCGCGACGACGGGCTGGTTCACGCAGGCCGCGGTCGGGAAGGTGCTCGCGGGCGCCGTCGGCGTCGCGGTCGTGGCCGCGGTCGCGCTGTGGATCGGACGCGCGGACGAGCGCGCGACGACGTCGGAGTCGATGCAGGTCGCGAGCGACACGGACGCGCGCGGCGGCGCCGTCCCGCTCGTCGACGTCGGCGCTGCGTCCGATGCGCGCGCGGCGGTCGCGGTGCCGCACGAGGATCTCGTGCGTGGACCGATCGGCGCGCCGCTCGAGGAGCCCAAGCCCGGCCCTCACACCTTCGCTCTCTGCATCGAGCCGATCGACGCGAAGGGTCTCGCCGTCGCGGATTGTCACGTGTGGCTCGGGCCCGCGCCCGGTCCGCTCGCGCTCGTGGGTTCGACGGGCTGGGACGGCGCGTTGCGTCTCGTTTGGCGCGGTGACGAGGCCGAGGTCGAGTTCGTCGTGCGCGCTGCGCTGGCCGGGTCCGGCAGCACGCCGCTGCGTCGTGTACGCGTCCGCGCCGGACCCGAACGCGTCGTGCGTCTCGTGCTCGACGGCGGCCGCGACGCGACGCCGATGGAACTCGACGGCGGCGTCGACTCGACGAGCGGCATGTTCGGCAAGCCGACGACGCGGCCCAAGCGCGACGAGGGCCGGTTCTGGCTGGATTCCGCGGGAAATGGGCTGTTCCGGGACCTCTGGCTGCTCGCCGGGCCGCCTGCGCCGAACGTCGCGTCGGGGTTCGCCGCGCTCGAGCCGCTCGTGCCCAGCACGCCCTACGGAGTCGGCGCGGACTCCCCGGGAGAAGACTCCGGTGCGCGCGGCGAGCTCCAGGTGCGCGTCATCGACTCCGCCGGCCGCATCGTCGCGGGAGCGCCCGTGACGTTCCGCTCGGCGCTCGGTCGCTACACCGTGATGACCGGGACCGGTGTGGACGGGATCGCGCGCTGCGCTCGTGCCAACGGCGGCGCCGCGCTCGTGACCGTCGGCGCGCCGAACACGCAGTTCCCGCTCGTGACGGTGCACTTCGAGATGGCCGAGGGCGCGAACCGCACGATCGAGGTCGTGCTGCCCAGCTCGCCGACGGCGCGCGTCCGTCTCGTCGGCGCGAAGGGCGAACCGCGCGCGGGCTGGCTGGTCGAGCTGCGCGACGACGACGGGTCGACGCTGGGCCTAGGAGTCCTCGACTCCGAGGGTCGCGCGATCCTCACGATCCCGAATGGCGTGCCCGCGAAGCTGCTCGCGCGCGCCGACGCGACCGGACCAGCGGTCGTCGTCGAACACGCGCTCATCGCGCGCGAGACCGAGCAGGTCCTGACGGCCGCGTTCGATCCACACGCGCGCACGTTGCGCGTTTCCGTGCGCGGCGCGAGCTCGCCCGACGCGGTGGTGCGCGTCACGCGCGTCGATTCCGGTGATGCGCTCGACGCCGCGCCGGCGGACGACGTGGAGCCGGGCGAGGAGGGCGCGCGCGTCTTCCGCGTGCGCGGGTTGAGTCAAGGCCTCTATCGCGTCGCCGTCGGATCGCCCTCACGCGGCTGGATCGAAGCGGGCGTGTACGAGATGACGAGCGGCCGCGGAGCCGAAGTCGTGAGCGTCGATCTCGAGGATCCGGCGCGGCTGGATATCGCGAACGGCGCTGCGCAACTCGTGCGCGTCATCGGCCGTCGCGCGGGAATGCGCGTCGTGTCCGCCGACGTCCACGGAGGCGAGGGCGAGGCACTCACGGCCGCTCCCGGCAGGTTCGAGCTGCTCGTCGAGCGCCCGGGAACGCCGGCGACGACCCGCCCCGTGGAGATATCTCCCGGCTCGACGCTGCGCGTGGAGTGAGGGACGGAAGAGCTCGTCCGTGCAAGCTCGCGAGCGTGAACGACCGAAGTCGTGTGCCAGCGGAGCGCGCGGTGCCTGCTCGCATGCGGCAGCTCGGTCACCGACACGAGCATCCGCGCGCTGTCCCTCCGCCGCGTGACTCAGGCGCCGCTCGCGCGGACCTTCACGTTCTCGCCGACCCAGTTCAGCATGTTGCGCAGCTCGTCGAAGTCGGGGTGGCGCATCCGCACCCACGCGTTCGACATGAATCCGCCCTCGACCGTGCCCGTCGCCGAACCCGGCGGCGGGAAGTGCGAGTCGAGGATCCAGCGCGAGTAGCGCGACTTCAGGGCGTCGACGCCCTCGTAGCTCACGATGCGGCCGTCGCGGTCCGGACGCAGCGCGATCATCCCGCCGGCGTACTCGCGCGACGGGCGCTTCGCCACGCGCCCGTGGACGATCGCGTTGGCCCACTCGAGGTAGAGGTCCATGCCGTTCGCCGCGGAGTAGATGTCCCACACGCGCACGCCGGGCGGACGACAGCCGATCTCGCTGAACTTCAGGCCTTTCGGGCCGAAAAACCACTCCATGTGCGTCGCGGACGTTCCGATGCCGAGAGCGGCGTTCACCGCGACCCCCATGCGCTTGACCTCGTCGTACGAGCTGTCGCCGATGCGGTTCGTGACGAGGATCTGCGGCGAGATCCAGCGCGTGCGCATCGCCTCGAGCACGTTCGGGAAGTAGTGGCAGGCGAAGTCGGCGACGACCTGGCCCTCGATGCACAGCGTGTCGTAGAAGCCCTCGTGGCCCTCGATGAACTCCTCGACGGCGACGCCTGCGCCGCGATCGACCTGCGAGTCGCGGATGGCGCGCTCGAGCTCTTCCGCGTTGGCGGCGCGATACGTGCCCGATGCGCCCGCCGCCGCGCGCGGCTTCAAGATCACCGGGTAGCCGATCTGCGCCACGAAAGCGCGCACTTCGTCCGCGCTGCTCGTGCCGATGGACTGCGCGCACGCGACGCCGGCCGCGCGCAGTGCGTCCTTCATCGCCGGCTTGTCGCGGCACAGGAATGCCGTGCGCGTGCTCGTGCCGGGGATGTTGCACGCCTCGCGCACTTTCGCGGCCGTCTCGATGTGCGATTCGACGGTCGTCTCGAGCCGATCGACCCAGCCACGCGTCTGGATCCGCTTCACGGTCTCGTGCATGGATTCGAGGTGCGTGACGGACTTCACCTGCTCGTACGCGCTGAGCCAGCCCTTCAGCTCGCCGTCGAGCGACTCGAGCGAGCTCTCGCCGATGCCGGTCACGCGCGCGCCGACTTGATGCAGGGCGCGCACGAAATCGCGCTGGTTCTGGGGGAAGTTGGGCTCGACGAAGACGACGTGCATGGGGGGGGGCTCGCGACGGTGAGTGGGGTACGCGCAGGATACCGGCGGGCCGATCCGCAGCGCACGCGGACGTGACCAAGGTCATCCTTCAGGGCTCGCGCATGCCCGGCCGCGCACGTGGAATCCGTGCCGAAGGCCGTTGCGCGGACGATGTCATTCTGCCGCGATCGGCGGCCTCAAAGCCGCGCCAGTCCGCGTATCGGCGCGCGAATCGTGCGCCCTCAGGCCTGATCGCTGGCCGTTGTGCGGGCGATCACGCGCGCTTCGGATCGATCCCCCGCAACTCGACGACAGGCTCGCGCGCTTCGAGCTGCTTTGCGATCCGCGGCCAAGTGATCTCCAGGAGGTCCTGGATCGCCCGGGTCGAGGTGTTCCCCGTGGTCAACCAGACGATCGCTGGCGGCGGGCCGTGACGCAGTACCAAGTCGACGAAGTCAGAGTCCTTGGTGAGTACGACGGCCCCCCGGCGCCTTGCCGCCTGGAAGATGTCAGGATCGCGGGCATCTCGCAGGCCGAGATCGCGCAGGGCGATCGCGTCGACTTGGAACCGCGACCTCACCCAAGTCGCGAGCGCAGGCCAGAGCTGGGCATCGATCCAGAGCTTCACGCAGCGATCGTCGGGTGGCCGCCGCGCTGGCTGGCGTAGCGCAGCGCGGCGAGGACATCATCCTTCTCCAGGTCGGGCAACTCCTCCAGCACCTGATCCGCGGAAAGACCTGAAGCGAGGAGATCCAGGACGTCCACGACCCGGATACGCATGCCTCGAATGCACGGGCGTCCCCCGCACTGTTCCGGGTCGATCGTGATCCGCTTCAAGAGTTCGTCCATGGTGGCCTCCTCAATCCATCCAGCCTACCCGCGCAGCTCAGTCTGCGCTCCTGGACGCCTCACCGGCGAACCTGAGGGACGCTCGGAGTGCGGGGACCTGCCGTCACATCGCCGGCAGCTTCTTGTACAGCTCCATGTACTCGAGGATCTGCCGCTCCCACGAGTAGTCCGTCCCCATCCCGTTCTGCTGCGGGCGTCGCCATTGCGCGCCGTCGCGGAACGTCCTGAGCGCGCTCTCGATCGACTTCGCCAGCGAGTTCGCGTCGAAGGCGTCGAACACGAAGCCGTACCCTCGCCCGTGCGCGGGCTCCAGTCCGATACGGTGTCCGCCAGCCCGCCCGTGCGCCGCACGATCGGCGCCGTTCCGTACTTCAGCGAGAACATCTGGTTGAGACCGCACGGTTCGAAGCGTGACGGCATCAGGAACTTGTCCGATCCGGCTTCGATCCAGTGCGCGAGGTCCTCGTCGCAGGCCTTGCGGTACGCGACCTTCTGCGGGAACGCGTTGGCCAGCCATTCGAAGTACTTCTCGTAGCGTTCCTCGCCGCTGCCCTGCACGACGATGCGCAGGTCTTCGCGCTGCAGGAATACCGCCAGCGAATCGTGCAGCAGGTCGAAGCCCTTCTGTGCCGTGAGGCGCGACACGATGCCGAGCACGGGCGCGCGCTCCGTCGCGGGGAGCTCCATGCGCTTCAGCAGCGCGGCTTTCATGCGCGCCTTCCCCGACAGGTCGTCGGGCGTGTAGCGGTGGGGGATGCGCGTGTCGATCGCCGGGTTGCGCACTCGTGTCGCATGCAGTTTCGATGCCCGATCAGCGCGGCTCGCCAATAGCCAGACTTCCTCCCGCCTCTCGAGCGCGAGACCTGACCGCGCCTCGAGATCCGGGAACGTCCGCATCCTGAGATGCAGTGCGAAAATTCGGAGACGCGTCGGGCACGCCCGGGACGGCGCTGACTTCGTTGCGGCTCCTCTGAGTCTTGCCGGCGAATGCGCTTCGTCGCCGCGCCTTGTCAGCCCGATTCCGGACATGCCTGCCGCGCGTCTCCGATGTCTCCACTGCCTCTCAGGAGCGTGCGTAAAGGCCGGCACCCCACCCTCGCATTCCGGCGCCGGTCACGGGACTGGAGTCTCCGTCCCCCGCGTCGGTCGTCCAAGTAGACGCGCGCGGCTCGTGCACTCTCGCTCGCGCAACCGCACCCGCTCACGCCCTGCGATGCCGGGAAGCGGGTTTGGCGCCCCGGCGTGCCCGGAAACAGCCAGCCGAGCATCAGCGCGCGCGCTGCGAATCTCGGCGTCCCGATCGCGCCGGGTTCGACGCGCTACTACCAGCTCCTGTACCGCACCGGCGTGAGCCTGTGTGGCGGCGGAGCGAGCAACCTGACGAACGGCGTGGCCGTGACCTGGTCGCCTCGATTGCGCCAACCAAAGCCTGTGCTTGGATAGAGGGCACCGCAGGGTGACCTGAAACGAATCTCGAGACCTTGCGGGTCAAGCCCTCGACCAAGAGCTGGCCACGCATCGAACTCGAGTCCAGCGAGAGGCACGGGCAACCGTGCCTCTCGGTGCGTAGAGCGGAGTCCTGGCGGGCTCCCACTACGCCCCGCAAACAGCGCCCGCACTCACATCGCCGGCAACTTCTTGTACGCCTCCACGTACTTCAAAATCTGCCGTTCCCACGAGTAGTCCATCGCCATCCCGTTCTGCTGCAGCGTCCGCCACTGCACCGGATCGCGGTAGGTGCGGAGCGCGCTCTCGATCGCCCTCGACAGCGCGTGCGCGTCGAACGCGTCGAACACGAAGCCCGTGCCCTCGCCCGTGCGCGGATTCCAATCGCTGACCGTGTCGGCGAGCCCGCCCGTCCTGCGCACGATCGGCGCGGTCCCGTACTTGAGCGAGTACATCTGGTTCAGCCCGCACGGCTCGAAGCGTGACGGCATCAGGAACATGTCCGAGCCGGCCTCGATCCAGTGCGCGAGGTCTTCGTCGTAGACCTTGCGGTAGGCGACCTTCGTCGGGAACGCGTGGGCGAGCCACTCGAAGTACTTCTCGTAGCGCTCCTCGCCGCTGCCTTGCACGACGATGCGCAGGTCCTCGCGCTGCAGGAACACGGCCAGCGAATCGTGCAGCAGGTCGAAGCCCTTCTGGCCCGTGAGTCGCGACACGATGCCGAGGACCGGCGCGCGCTCCGTCGCGGGCAGCTCCATGCGCTTCAAGAGCGCGGCCTTCATGCGCGCCTTGCCTGACAGATCGTCGGGCGTGTAGCGGTGGGGGATGCGCGTGTCGATCGCCGGATTCCACACGTCGTAATCGACGCCGTTCACGATGCCGAACAGGTGATCGTCGCGGTCCTTCAGCATCCCCTGGAGGCCCATGCCGAGCTCGTCGCCCTGGATCTCCTTCGCGTAGGTGCGGCTGACCGTCGAGAGCGCGGTCGCGTACGTGAGGCCGCTCTTCAGGAAGCTGACCATCCCGTTCCGGACGTCCTCCTGCCAGAGCAGTTTGCGCTCGTTCTCGAGGTTGATGTCGCGCAGAACGGAGATCGGGAAATTGCCTTGGTAGGCGTTGTTGTGCAGCGTCAAGAGCGTCCGCGTCCTGGCGAAGAGCTTGTCCCAACCGTAGACGGTGCGCAGGTAGAGCGGCGCGAGCGCCGTGTGCCAGTCGTGCACGTGCACGACGTCGGGAGCCCACTGCGTGTACTGGCAGCTCTCGAGCGCGACGCGCGTCAGGAACGAGAAGCGCAGGTGCTCGTCGCCATCCGTCGCGTAGATCCCTTCGCGCTCGTACAGCTCCGGGCAGCGAACGAACCACGCGCGCGCCTCGCTCTTCGGGAGCGGCGACGACCACACCGACCAGTAGAGGCGCCGGTCGCCGCACTGCATCGGGATCTCCTGCAGGCCCGGCACCGGCTCGAGCGGGATGCCCGACGTGCGCACGCGTTTGTAGAGCGGCAGGACGATGCGCGGCTCGTGACCAGCTTTGTGGAGGTAGCGCGCCAGCGCCGCGGTGACGTCGGCGAGACCGCCGGTCTTGGCGAAGGGCGCGACTTCGGATGTCGCGAGAAGAACGCGTAGAGGGGGCATGCGAGTGACGGCTCCGTTCCGCGGAGTGTAGAGTGCCCCGATGCAGAACGTCATCTTCGTCGCGCCGTTCGCGCTCGAGGCGACCATGCGCTTCCTGCGGCCCGCGCTCGCGCTGCCGGGCGTCAAACTGGCCCTGATCGGCCAGGAATCGGCCGAGCGGCTGCCCGAAGACCTGCGCGGAAAGCTCGCGGCGCACTACCGCGTCGACGATGCCATGCAAGTCGACCAGCTCCTCGCCGCCGTGCGTCACGTGGCGCGCGGTTGGAACGGCAAGGTCGACCGCATCATCGCGATCCTCGAGCAGCTCCAGGTCCCCGTCGCGGAGGTGCGCGCGAAGTTGGGCCTGCCGGGCCTGTCGGTCGAGGCGGCGCTGAACTTCCGCGAGAAGGCGCGCATGAAGAACGTGCTGCGCGCGAACGACCTGCCGTGCGCGCGCCACCGTTTGTGCTCGAGCGACCGCGAAGCACACGCGTTCGGCGAATCGTCGGGTTTTCCGCTCGTCGTGAAGCCGCCGGCCGGCGCGGGCGCCAAGAACACGTTCCGCGTCGACTCGAAGGAGCAGCTCGCGAGCTGGCTGAAGACGTCCCCGATCCGCGCCGAGCAGCCGCTCTTGCTCGAGGAGTTCATCCAAGGCGAGGAGTACTCGTTCGACACGGTCTCGATCGACGGGCGCCACGTGTTCCACTCGATCGGGCGGTATTCGCCGACGCCGCTCGACGTCCTGCAGAACCCGTGGATCCAGTGGATCGTCTACCTGCCGCGCCGCATCGACGGCCCCGAGTTCGCGGGCATCCGCGCGGCGGGACCGAAAGCGCTCGACGCGCTGGGCATGAACACGGGCCTCTCGCACATGGAGTGGTTCCGTCGCAAGGACGGCTCGGTGGCGATCTCGGAAGTCGGCGCGCGTCCGCCAGGCGCGCAGTTCACGACGCTGATGAGCTACGCGCACGACCACGATTTCTATCGCGCGTGGATCGAGCTCATGGTGTTCGACACGTTCACGGTGCCGGAGCGCAAGTTCTCCGCCGGCGCGGCCTACTTGCGCGGTCAGGGCCAGGGTCGCGTGAAGTCGATTCACGGGCTCGAGCAGGCGCAGAAGGAGCTGGGCGACCTCGTCGTCGAGGCCAAGCTGCCGCAGATCGGACAGACGCCCAAGGACGGTTACGAGGGCGAGGGCTACGTCGTCGTTCGCCACCAGGACACCGAGGTCGTCGTGAACGCGCTGAACCGCATGATCGAGATCGTGCGCGTCGATCTCGGTTGAGCGACCGCGCGTGGAGCGCGCGCATGGCCCGACGCGTCAAGTCCACTCCCGCCCCCGCACCGGCGAAACCCGCACCGGCGAAACCAGTGCCGTGGAAGTTGTGTCCGCGAGCGACGTGCGTCTGGTGCGTTTCGCCGGCCCAAGTAGCGTGTGCGTTCCACCGCGCCCCGAACCACCGCGCGCCGAACGCAAACACGACTCGCGACTCCTCATGATCGCTGCTTTCCTCCTGCTCGCACTCGCCTCCACGGACCCGTCCCGCGCCGTACACCTCGACGCATCCCGCGCGCTGCTCGTCGCGATGGAACGCGCTGATGCGGAGATTCCGGCCGCATCCGCGTCGAATCGTCACGTCTGGAAGAAGCTCGCGACCGAGGCCTACCCCGGCAAGCAGGACGACATCGTCTTCTTCGATGCGCGCACCGGCTGGTACTGCAACGGTGCGGGCAAGATCTTCCACACGACCGACGGCGGCGCGACGTGGACGCAGCAGGTGCACATGCCGGGCACGTACTTCCGCTGTCCGGCCTTCGTCGATGATCAGCGCGGGTTCGCCGGCAACATCGGCCTCGACTACTTCCCCAACGTGAAGGACGCCACGCCGCTGTACGGGACGACGGACGGCGGCGCGACTTGGAAGCCGGTCGCCATCGAGGGCGCGCCGGTAGCCGGACTGTGCGCGCTCGAGGTCGTGCGCACGCCCTTCGTGAACGCGGGCAACCTCGACATCAAGGTTCGCCTCGTGGGCGGCGGCCGCGTCGGCGGGCCTGCGGTCTTCGTGCATTCCGAGGACCTCGGAGCTACCTGGAAGCAATCGCCGCTGCCCGAGGACTGTGCGATGGTCCTCGACGTGCACTTCCTCGACCAGAATGTGGGCTTCCTCGCTGCGGCGACGGACGCCAACGTGGCCGCTTCGCACGCGGCGATCTTCGCCACGACGGACGGGGGCTCGACGTGGAAGTCCGTGTACACCTCCGCGCGCGCCTTCGAGCTGACTTGGAAGATCGCGTTCCCGACCTCGAAGGTCGGGTACGTCACGATCCAGAACTACGACCCCGACCCGCAAGCGAAGGCGCGCTTCGTTGCGAAGACGACGGACGGCGGGAAGACCTGGACCGAAATCCCGCTCGTCACGGACCATGCGGTGCGTCAGTTCGGCATCGCGTTCCTGGACGAGAAGACCGGCTGGATCGGCGCGATGCCGGGCGGTTTCGAGACGCGCGACGGCGGCGCGACGTGGGAACGGACAGCCCTCGGGAACGCGGTGAACAAGATCCGCATCGTGCGCGAGGCCGGACGCGCGACGGCGTTCGCGCTGGGCGTCGAGTTGCACGAGCTCGAGATCGACCTGCAACGCGAGTAGTGCGAAACGCTTCGCGGCCGGGGTGTCGGACGGTCCGGGCGCTGGCTGGCAAGCGAAAATTGGCGGCCGCGAGCGGCCATGCCGCGCAGAGATGCGTTGCACGCGAGCCCTGGGCCCTCGACAATCCGATACCCGCCGTACCCCCCTCGGTCGCGCACACCATGAACGTCGTCCTGATCTCTCCCGGCTATCCCGCCGAGATGCCGTACTTCACGCGCGGTCTGGCCGATGTCGGCGCGCGCGTCCTGGGCGTCGGCGATCAGCCGCGCGCGGGCCTCGATCCCGAGCTGAAGAAGAGCTTGGGCGACTACCTGACGGTCGAGAACCTGTGGGACGAGGACTCGACCGCGCGCGCGATACGCGAGTGGACCCGCGGCCGCACGATCGATCGCGTCGAATGTCTGTGGGAACCGGGGATGATCCTCGCCGCGAAGGTCCGCGCGGCGCTGGGCGTCCCGGGCATGTCGGTCGAGGAGACGCTGCCCTTCCGCGACAAGGTGGTGATGAAGGACGTGCTGCGCAAAGCCGGTGTGCGCACGTCGAAGCACCAGCGCGCGAAGACAGCCGACGAGGTCCGCGAGGCGACCGAGCGCATCGGCTATCCGGTCATCGTGAAGCCGGTCGACGGCGCGGGTTCGGCCGACACGTATCCCGTGCGCGACCGCGGCGAACTGGAGAGCGCGCTCGCCGCGCTGCGCAGCGTGCCCGAAGTCACCGTAGAGGAGTTCATCGAGGGCGAGGAGCACACCTACGACACGATCACGAGCGACGGCGACGTCCTGTACGAGAACGTCGCCTGGTATCGCCCCACGCCGCTCGTCGCCAAGTTGAACGAGTGGATCAGCGCGCAGTCGACGTGCTTGCGCGACATCGAGCGGCCCGAGGTCAAGATCGGCCGCGAGCTCGGGCGCTCCGTGTTGCAAGCGCTCGGCTGGCGCAGCGGCTTCACGCACATGGAGTGGTTCCGTACGGCCAAGGGCGAAGCGATCTTCGGCGAGATCGGCGGCCGGCCGCCGGGCGCGCGGCTCGTGCACTTGATGAACTACTCGTGCGACGCCGACCCCTTCCGCGGTTGGGCCGAAGCGGCCTGTCACGGACGGATCTCGCAGGATCGCTCGAAGAAGTACAACGCCGGCGTCGTGTTCAAGCGCGCGGTCGGGCAAGGCCGGATTCGCGCGTACGAAGGCCTCGATCGCTTGATGGCCCGTTACGGCGAGCACGTTCCGGTCATCGATCTCGCGCCGATCGGTGCGCCGCGCCGCGACTGGAAGGCAAGCGCCGTCGGCGACGGCTGGATCGTCGTCCGGCATCAAGACCTCGACACGTGCCTGGCGCTCGGCGACGCGTTCGCGTCGGAGTTCCGGATCGTGGCCGGCTGATCGCACATGCACGCCGCACGCGTCGTGTTGCTGGGGCCCCAGCGCTTGCACCGGACCCTGAACCAGGCCGTCGATTCGCTGCGCGCGCAAGGCCCGGTCGCGGCGGTCACCGCCGGTTGGGAGGAGCGCGAGGCCGAGGACAAGGAGATGCGCGAGCACCTCGGCGGCCGACTCGTGAACTTGGCCTTGTGGGAGCGCGCCGAGAACGTCATGGAGCGCGATCCCGAGCTCGCGAAGGCGCTGCGCGAGCGTCAGGATCGGCTGCGCGAGCAGCACGAGCTCTATCGAATGCGCCTCGTGCACGCGATCGACGCGGCGCGCGAGCTGATGCGCCGCGACGCCACTCCCGGCCGCGAGGAGATGCTCGAAGCCGAGATCGTGGGAGCGCTGGAAGCCGTGCGCGGACTCGACGAATTCCACCTGCGCCGCGTCTCGCTCATCCACCGCGAGTTCGAGACCGAGTGGAAGCCGGCCGAACGCGACGCCGTCGAACGCCACGCCCGCGAGATGAGCCAGATCCTGGATGCGTGCGAGTGCGTGTGCGTCGCCGGCGGTCACGTCGTCGCGCTCTTGCACCGCTTGCGCCTCTTCGACGCGCTCACGCTCTTCGGCCAGCGCCCCATCATCGCTTGGTCGGCTGGAGCGATGGCGCTGGGCGAGCGCGTCGTGCTCTTCCACGACAGTCCGCCGCAAGGACCGGGCGCGGCCGAGCTCTACGAGGAAGGGCTCGGTGCCTACGCCGGCGTCCTGCCCTTCCCGCACGCGAAGAAGCGCCTGCACTTGCACGACCGCCGCCGCGTAGCGCTGCTCGCGCGGCGCTTCGCCCCGGATCGCTGCGTCGTCTTCGATCCGCTGACGCGCATGGACTGGGACGGTCACCGCTGGCAGGGGCAACCGGGAACGCTGCGCCTGCACGACGAGGGACGTCTGGTCCAGGCGGGATCGCCTTGAGCGCCACGCTCGTCCAGGACATCGAACGCCACGCGCGCCTCGGGCCGTGGGCGCTCGAGAAATGGCTCGGCGGACGGCAATTCCCGGTCGTCGAAGGCCGCACGGTCACGTTCGTCTTCCGCGGCAACGTCGACGAAGTGAAGCTGCGGCACTGGATCCACGGGCTCGCGACCGCGCTGCCGTTCCACAACGTGCCCGCGACCGACCTGTGGTTCCTCGCCATCGACGTGCCCGAGGGTTCGCGGCTCGAGTACAAGCTCGAGGTCGTCGCACGCGGCGAGCACCGCCTCATCCAGGATCCGCTGAACCAGAACCTGGCCAGCGATCCGTACGGCGTGAACTCGGTGGTCTACGGCACCGGCTACCAGGTTCCCGAGTGGTCGATGACCGATCCCGAGGCGCGGCCGGGCGAGATCGTCGAGCACGAGATCGTGTCGCACGCGCTCGGGACGAAGAAGGTGCAGGTTTACTTGCCCGCGCGATTCCGGCGCACGCGCCGTTATCCGCTGCTCGTCGTGCACGACGGGCCCGATTACGTGCGCTACGCGGCGCTGAAGACTTCGCTGGACAACCTGATCCACCGGCTCGAGATCCCTTCGCTCGTCGTGGCGCTGATCCAGTCGCAGGACCGCTTGCGCGAGTACGCCGACGATCCTCGCCACGCGGACTTCCTCACGCGCGACCTCGTCCCGCAGCTCGAGAGCGCGTTCCCGCTGGTCGGCAAGCCCTCGGCGCGCGCGCTCGCCGGCGCGTCCTTCGGAGCGGTCGCGTCGCTCGCCGCGGCCTGGCGCTACCAGGGCTTCTTCGACCGTTTGATGCTGCAATCGGGCTCGTTCGCGTTCACCGACATCGGACCCCACGATCGCGGGCCGGTTTTCGACCCCGTGGTGCGCTTCGTGAACGCGTTCCGCCGCAATCCGGGCAAGCCGGCGGCGCACATGTACCTCTCGTGCGGCGTGTACGAATCGCTGATCTACTACAACCGCTCGATGGTGCCGCTGCTCGAGCGCGCGGGCCTCGACGTGAAGTACAGCGAGGCCCACGACGGCCACAACTGGGAGAACTGGCGCGACCGGTTGCGCGAGGGCCTGTCGTGGCTCTATCCCGGACCTTTGTGGATGGTCTACGAGTGAACTGAGCACAGCGCGCTGCGCCGCGGAGCTTTCGATGGGGAATGGAAAACTCGGGGCGAAGGAACTCGCGCGCTATCGCATCGAGGACGGACACGGATTTCGGCTCGCCGACCACGATCCGGCCGACACGCACGATCTGGAGTCGAAGGACGAGGCACAGGAGCTCCTGGCGAGCGGCGTGCGCGAGCTCGCGAAGTACCAGGAGCGCTTGCACGCGCAGGACCGCTGGTCCGTGCTCGTCGTGCTCCAGGCGATGGACGCCGCCGGCAAGGACGGCACGATCGAGCACGTCATGTCGGGCGTGAACCCAGCCGGCGTGCACGTCACCTCGTTCAAGGCGCCGAGCGAGGAGGAAAGGGACCACGACTGGATGTGGCGTCATTGGAAAGCGCTGCCCGAGCGCGGCCGCATCGGCATCTTCAACCGCTCGCACTACGAGGAAGTGATCGTCGTGCGCGTGCACGAGAGACTGCTCGCGGCGCAGAAGATCCCGCGCGATCTCGTGGGCGAGAAGGTCTTCGAGGAGCGCCTGCGCGACATCGCGCACTTCGAAGACTTCCTCGCGCGCAACGGCACGCGCATCCTCAAGTTCTTCCTGCACGTCTCGCGGGACGAGCAGAAGAAGCGCTTCCTCGAGCGTCTCGACGAGCCCGGGAAGAACTGGAAGTTCGCGGTGGGCGACGTGCGCGAACGTCAACACTGGGACGCCTACCACGCGGCCTACGAGGACGCGATCCGGCGGACGGCGACGCCGCGCGCGCCGTGGTACGTCGTCCCGGCCGACAAGAAGTGGTTCACGCGGCTCGTCGTCGCGGGGGCGATCGAGCTGGAGCTCGAGTCCATCGATCTCAGCCTGCCGCCGCCCACGCCCGAGCGCACGGCGGCGCTGCGCGCAGCGCGCCTCGAGCTGGAGAGCGAGGGTTAGCCGTACGGTGCCAACGACCCCGACGGATTCGCCGAGGCGTACGGTGGCGTGGGTACGGTGCCTGGAACGACCCCAACGGATTCGACGGCAGATCGCGTCGAGCGCGCAGACCGCTGCACGAATCCGTCGGGGTCGTTCCAGGCACCGTACCCCTGGAACGACCCCAACGGATTCGACGGCAGATCGCGTCGAGCGCGCAGACCGCTGCGCGAATCCGTCGGGGTCGTTCCAGGCACCGTACCCCCGCCACCGTACGCCTCGGCGAATCCGTCGGGGTCGTTCCAGGCACGGTACACCGGTACACCCGATCGCGCGCTGCGCCGCCCCCTGCTAGACTCCTCGCCCTTTGTGGCGGCCGGATCGGCCGTCCGAGTCACCTCGCGGAGAGCATCGTGGGTATCGTCACACGCAAGATCGGGTTGTCGCTGGGCGCGGACATCTGCTGGCCCAAGGCCTACGAGGACATCCTGGCGCGTCTCGATCTCACGATCCCGATGGGCCGCGGCGAGAAGGTGCGCTTCGAGGTCGAGCGCACTTCCATCGTGCCCTTCCACCTGAAGCCGGAGCCCAAGTACGACGTCGTCGTCGACCGGCTGACGCACTGGTTCCCGCTGCAACGCGAGTGGATCAAGAAGTCGATCCTGCTCGACGGGACGTACGTGCTGAACAATCCCTGGACTGTGCAGTCCATGGAGAAGCACACGACGTACTGCGCGATGATGCGCCTCGGCCTCCCGATCCCGGCGACGGCGATGATCCCGGCCAAGGACTACGAGGAGAAGCCCGATCTGCGCGTCACGCTGAGCCGCTACGCGAAGTTCTTCGACCTCGGCGCCATCGGCGCGGAGATCGGATTCCCGGCTTTCTCGAAGCCCTACGACGGCGGCGGCTGGCAAGGCGTCTCGAAGGTCGACGACGCGGGCGAGTTGGGCAAAGCCTACGACGCGTCCGACAAGATGATCCTGCACCTGCAGGCCGGCGTGCTGCCCTACGACCAGTTCGTGCGCTGCATCGGCTTCGGACCGCAGACGCACGTGATCAAGTACGACCCGAGCCAGCCGCTCCACCAGCGCTACACGAACGAGAAAGGCTTCCTGACGAAGGACGACCGCGCGCTGATCGAGGACATCACGCTCACGATCAACGCGTTCTTCGGCTGGGACTTCAACTCGTGCGAGGCGCTGCTGAAGGACCACGTCTGGCATCCGATCGATTTCGCGAACCCGTGCCCGGACAGTCAGGTCACGTCCCTGCACCGCCACTTCCCGTGGCTGGTGAAGAGCTACCTGCGCTGGTCGCTCTACTGCGCCGCGACGAAGCGCCCGATGCGCGCGACGCTCGATTGGCAGCCCTTCTTCGACGTGGCGGCCAAGAAGTGGCCGCTGCGCCGGAAGATCGCCGCGTACGGCAAGATTGCGCGCGAGCGCTTCGACGCGCTCGAGTTCCAGCGTTTCTGCGACAAGCACCTCGCGAACCTGGACGCGGTCGTGAACGAGTACTTCGGCACGGAAGACGCGAAGGACGCGGTGCGCCAGAAGGTCGCGGCGCTCTTCCCGGCGCACGAGGTCGAGCACTTCACCGAGCACTTCTGGTCGGAGCTCCAGATCTGGCGCGCCGAGGACGCTGAAGCCCGCGCTCCGAAGAAGGGCAAGGCGCGCAAGGTGCCTGCGAAGCTGCTGACCAAGCCTGCGAAGCTGCCGATCAAGCCTGCGAAGCTGCTGTCCAAGTCGGTGAAGCTGCCGATCAAGTCGGTGAAGGCCGCCCAGCCGGCGCGCTCCGTCCTCGCGAAGACGCCAGCGGAGTCCGCGGTCAAGGCGCCCGTTCGCGCGGCCGCGAAGTTGAAGCGGAAGACCATCAAATCGCGCTGAATCGCCCCGAAATCGCCGTCGCGAACCATTCCCAAGCCGTTGCCCCCCCGCGCTGAATCGACCCGAGACATGAGCAAGGAATCCTCGACGTGGCGCTCCGAGCGCCTGGGCAACAAGGAAGTCAAGGTCGTCCGCTGGGGCGAGAGTGGCGTACCCGTCCTGATCTTCCCGACCGCCGCGGGTGACTGCGAGGAGACCGAGCGCTTCAAGATGATCCACGTGCTCGCTCCCCTTTTGAGCGAGGGCAAGATCAAGGTCTACTCCGTCGACAGCGTGGGCGGGCAAGCGATGCTCGACAACGACCTGCCGCGCCACGAAGCCGCGCGGATGCAGAACCGCTTCGATGCCTTCATCTACAACGAAGTGGTCCCCGCGATCCGCGTCGATTGCCGCGACAACGACGTCGAGGTCATCGCCGCGGGCGCCTCGATCGGTGCCTTCAACGCGCTCGCCGCCGTGTGCCGCCACCCCGACGTGTTCCGCGCCGCCGTGTGCATGTCCGGCACCTACGACCTGAAGAAGTTCATGGGCGAGGACATGACCCTCGACTACTACTACAGCTCACCGCTGCACTTCCTCCCGAACCTCGGCGAGGGCCAGCACCTCGACGCCCTGCGCAAGCGCTACGTCCTGCTGACGCACGGCAAGGGCAACTACGAAAGCCCCGAGGAATCGTGGCGCGTCGCGCACGTGCTCGGCTCGAAGAACATCCCGAACCGCGTGGACGAGTGGGGCACCGAGTGGCACCACGACTGGCCGACGTGGCGCGACATGCTGCCGAAGTACCTCAACGAGCTGCTGTCGGCCAGCGCGACGCGCTGACGCAACAGCTCCCTCCGGTGCCTGGCTAACTTCCCGTGGGCTCGTTTCCGCGGAAATCACCTTCACGAACCCGCGCTCGTCCCCCGGATCCGTTCCGCTCGATGCCGAGTACTTCGAGCGCTATCTGCGCGCTGGCCACGGACGTGCAGCGCTCGACCTGCGCGACTGCGGCCTTCGCGACCACGTGGACCTCTTGCGCCGGGCCTGCGTGCGAAACCTGGCGTTCGATCCGCAGGTCGAAGGCGACCGCGCCGCCTAGCTGATCGGAGTGCTCGATTCGGTCGGCGGTCCAGAGCCGTGGATGGTCGACATCCTCGGCACGCTGCCCGTCACCCGCTTGCCCGCGAGCGGATCAGCGTTGCGACAGCTGTTCCGCATGCAGGTGGTACGTCCGCCAGAGGATTTCGCGCGTGATCTTCGCCACGTGGGCGGCGTACGCCGGATCGCGCTCGAGCGCCAGCGCGTGCCGGCGACAACGTCCAGAGAGCACCGACTCCGAGAGGCCGGTGATCTGCGACATCTCGACGTAAGTCGATTTGCACAGCGTCCTGACGAGGCCCGCCTCCATCAGCTGCCACGCGGGAGAAATCGTTCGGGTGGGGCGGGTGGTCCAGTGCGGATCGCGCGCACGGTGCTCGCGCACGAGCTCGAGCGTCTCCAACGGGTCCGTGAGCGGCACGCCGGGCGACAGGCCGTCCGCGAGCGCCGCTCGCTCGACGAGCCAGCGCGCCACGTGCTCCGGCGTCTTCGCCAGGAGATCGTCCGTCGGATCGTCACGCTTCCCCGCGTGGCGTAGCCGTTGCTCGATCAGGCGTCGCGCTCCCGGGCCGATGGGCGCGCCGAACACGAGCGGGTAGTCGCGCGGGTCGTATGTGTCCTCGTGCGCGCGGCGGCGCACCTCGTTCTCGATCCACGAGCGCTCCATCGCTCCATCCACACTGGCCCGCGCGTTCGTGCGTACCAGCTCGCGCTGCCGTCGAGATGCAGCGGCACCTCGGTGACCATCCCGGCGTCGACCGGGTTGGCGTCGATGTAGCCGACGAGCAGATTGCGGTAGGCGAAGCTGTCAACGTGCTTCGATGTGAACCGTGAGCGATACAGCGGTCCGTCGCGACCGCGTCGGCGGTTGAAGCGCCGCGTGTGCTCGTGCTGGATGCGGCGCAGCGCGACGTCGAGCTCGCCGCGTGGGCTGTAGACGAGCAAGTGGAAGTGCGTCGTCATGAGGCACCACGCGTGGACCTCGATCTCGCCGCGCCGGACAGCCTGGGCGATGCGCGAGAGGAAGAAGCGGATGTCCGCGCGGACCTCGAAGATCGGTCGGTGCGCGAGGCCCCGGTTCATCACGTGGTGCCAGGAACCCGGGTTGTCGAGTCGGGGCGGTCGCGGCATCGAAGTCCTCCTGCGAGGGGGACGCTCGTGCCGCGCGGCGGTAGCGGGAAATGTCCCGGAAATGGGCGAGCAGCCGGGAAGTTAGCCAGGCACCGGGGACGTGCGCACGTACATGACTGGGCGACGCAACTGGTCTGATCCGTATCCTGAGTCCGTGACCAGCGCGCGGCCCGCACGGTTCGAAGGCGGCCTGCTGATCACGGGCCTTCCGGGCTTCCACTCGTCGCTCGCGCATCTCGTCGTGAGTTCGGAGCAGCTCGTGCTCGAGGTGGTCGGCTGGGAGCACGTGTTCCTGCGCGCCGACCTCGGAGTCGTCGGCGTGCGTGGGACCCGCCCGGCCTTGATCGAGATTCGGCGCGGGCGGCGACAGCGCGCGTTCCAGTTCGGCCCGGCCGACGGCATCGAGGTCGTCATCGACACGCTGCATGCGGCCGGTTGGCGGACGCTGCGCTACGGCTGACGGAGTCAGAGTGCGAAGGGAATGCCCGGACGCTACTGTCAGAACCTCATGAACGGCGGAGCAGCGGCAGCAGCGGCAGCGGCGAAACGACGCCGCGAGCGGCAGGAGGAAGAGGAAATGACCAGCTACAGCGCGGAGGAGTTGGCATCCGGCGCGGAGTTCAAGATCCTTCGTTCGGCGACCTCCGGGTTCAAGCGGCCCGAGTTTTTGAGACAGGTGCTGGACGAAGAGAAGGTCGCGGGCTGGACGCTTGTCGAGAAGTTCGACAACTCGCGCATCCGGCTCAAGCGGTCTGCGTCGGCGCGAACCGACGGCAGCATCACGACGTTGGATCCCTACCGCAGCTACGTCGGGATCAGTGAGACAGCACTGGGCTTGCGGATCGCTGCTGCGATCGTGATCGGCTTGACTGTAGTTTTCGGCGTGATCGCGGCCTTCGTTCGAGGGAGGTAGATAGGCGCTCGTGCAACCGAACGCCTCCGAGGGCGCTACTCTGCGCGGGTGACCACGCTCGACCCCGACGCCCGCAAGCACGCCCGCGCCCTGATGGCGGAGAAGGCTCTCGGGGTCACGTTCCGCTTCGAGCACGGTGGCGGCAGCCTGGATGTCGAGTACGGCGGCGTCGGCGAGTTCGAGATCCCTGCCGAAGCCGAGAGCTACGTGCTGTGGACGCACCCCCTCGGCACCGCTCGGGCGAGTGGAGCCCGCCCCGGACCGATTGAGGGTCCGATCGCATCCCTGCGCGATCAGGGTGTCGACGCGACGGTCGTGCTCGCCCTTCAGCGGTCGGACGTTCGGTTCGGGTAGCGAACCAGTCGCGCGCCCGGTAGCCTCCCGGGCTCTCATGCTCCACCAGACGCTCGTCGACGTTCGCAAGCGCATTGCGAAGAACGAGAAGATGAACGAGCTGGCCACCAGGGCCACGCTCATCGATCCGATCCTCGCCGCCCTTGGATGGGATGTCCTCGATCCGGACGAGGTCTCCCGCGAACTTGCTGGCGCGCCGATCCTGTTCGTCAGCTCGAGCCCGTCGATCAGCGAGGTCGAGGACACGACTGTTGCGACAGCCCCCACGCCGATAGCATCCGAGCGTGACCAATCGCGGACACTGCCTTCTGTGCCGCAAGGATGGGCAGCTTGTCCGCGATCGTGCGTGAACGACCGCGACCGTTCACTCGCCCGGTCGCGGGAAGTGCGCGCTGAACTCGAGTGGCGTGCCGGCGCCTTCGAAGGTGTAGCGCGAGGGGACCACGACGATGCCGGAGGGCGTCACGGTGAAGCGGCGTTGGTCGGCGGCGGGGTCGTGGCCAATCGTCATGCCGTCGGGGATGCGCGTCCATTTGTCGAGGATCGCGCGGCGGACCTTGGCGCCTTTGCCGACGTGCACGCCGCCGAGGAGGATCGAGTCTTCCACCACGGCGCCTTCGTCGACATGCACGCGGTTGCTGAGGATCGAGCGTTTCACGCGGCCGCCGGAGACGACCACGCCAGCGCACAGGAGCGAGTCCACGACTTCCGAGCGACGGCCGGGGCTGTCGAGCACGGTCTTCGCCGGCGGATCGGCGTGCCAGAGTGAGTAGATCGGCCAGTCCCGATCGTAGAGGTTGAAGCGCGGGTGGACCGACACGAGGTCCATGTTCGCGTCGTAGAGCGCGTCGATCGTGCCCACGTCGCGCCAGTAGGGCTCCTCCGGGTTGTCGCGGTCGACGAAGCGGTGCGTGAACACCTGTCCCTGGTCGATCATCGCCGGGATCACGTCCTTGCCGAAGTCGTGGCTCGAGTTGGGCTTCGTCGCGTCGGCGCGCAGGCGGCGCACCATCTCCGCGGACTCGAAGACGTAGATACCCATCGAGCCCAAGCACCAGCCGGGCTGGCCGGGGATCTCGCGGCCGACGGCGGGCTTTTCCTGGAAGCCGATCACGCGTCCCTCGGCATCGACCTCGAGGATCCCGAAGCGGCGCGACTCGCCCTGCGGGATGCGCACCGCGCCGATCGTCAGCTTGGCGCGGCTCGTGATGTGCTGCCGCAGCATCGCGCCGTAGTCCATCTTGTAGATGTGATCGCCCGACAGGACGAGCACGTGCTTGGCCGCGCCGTCCTCGACGAGGTCGAGGTTCTGATAGATCGCGTCGGCCGTGCCCTGGTACCACTTCTCGACGGTGGCGTGGTGCGGCGGGCTCACGCTGATGAACTGCTCGAGCCGGCGGGGGAGGAAGTTCCACCCGAAGCGGATGTGCTCCTCCAGGCTGCGCGCCTGGTACTGCGTCAGCACGTAGATGCGCCGCAACCCGGAGTGGATGCAGTTGCTGAGCGTGAAGTCGATGATCCGGTAGGCGCCGCCGAACGGCACGGCGGGCTTGGCGCGCTGGATCGTCAGCGGCTTGAGGCGCTCGCCCTGGCCGCCGGCCAGGATGAAGGTCAGCGTCTCCTTCAGCTCTTGCGTCAAATACGTGCTCGTCATCCTTGGCCCTTCTCTCCAGTCCGGTCCCTCGGGGGTCTTGAGGATGCCCGCCGCGGCGCTTCGGCGGTAGTCCGGACCGGGATCCGATCGCGCGGGACTGGTAGACTCCGCGCTTCCCGCACCCCCCGCGAGAACCATGGCCAAGCAAGAGATCAGCACGCTCCCCGACGACGCTCAGCGCAAGAACTTCGTGCGCTCCATGCTCGAGGACGTCCGCGCGCTCGAGCGCATGATCGACGAGGGCTGGATCGAGAAAGGCGTGCGGCGCATCGGAGCGGAGCAGGAGATGTTCCTGGTCGATCGCACGCTGCAGCCCGCGAACGTCGCGCTCAAGCTGCTCGAGGAGCTACCCGCGAGCCACTTCGTCACCGAGCTGGCGCAGTTCAACCTCGAGGCGAACCTCACGCCGCTGCCGCTCTCGGGGCGCTCGTTCTCGGATATGGAGGCGGAGCTCTTGCGGTTGCTCGGCATCGCGCGCGACGTGGCCGCGAAGAGCGGTACGAAGATCGTGTTGTGCGGCATCCTGCCTACGCTCGACAAGAGCCACCTCGGGCTCGACTCGCTCACGCCGATCCCGCGTTACGAGCAGATGAACCGGCTCATGACCGAGCAGCGCGGCGGGCGCTTCCAGGCCTTGATCAAGGGGCTCGACGAGCTGCAGACCGTCCACGACAACGTGATGTTGGAGGCCTGCAACACGAGCTTCCAATTGCACTTCCAGGCCGGTGCGGACGAGTTCGCGCGCCTCTACAACCTGGCCCAGGTCATCGTGGCGCCGCTGCTCGCCGCCGGCCCGAACTCGCCCGTGCTGCTCAAGCACCGCTTGTGGCACGAGACGCGCGTCGCGCTCTTCCAGCAATCGCTCGACACGCGCGCCGAGCACAAGGTCGCGCGCGGCGTGCGCCAGCGCGTCAGCTTCGGCGACCGCTGGGTGCGCGGCTCGATCCTCGAGATCTTCCGCGACGACATCGCGCGCTTCCGTTCGCTGATCACCGCCGCGAGCGACGAATCGCCGCTCTCGATGCTCGACCGCGGCGAAGTGCCGCCGCTGAAGGCCCTGCGCCTGCACAACGGCACGGTCTACCGCTGGAATCGCCCGTGCTACGGCATCACGGACGGCAAGCCGCACCTGCGCATCGAATGCCGCGTGCTGCCCGCCGGTCCGACGGTGCGCGACGAGGTCGCCAACGCGGCGCTCTTCTACGGACTGATGACCCAACTCGACGCGGAGTACGGCGACGTCACGCGGCGCATGCAGTTCGACGACGCGAAGTCGAACTTCGTGGCCGCCGCGCGCTACGGACTGCACGCGCGCTTCCGCTGGCTCGACGGCAAGGCGTTCGGGGCGGACGACCTGATCCTGCGCGAGCTCCTGCCCGCGGCCCGCAAGGGTCTCATGACGCACGGAGTCGACGCGGCCGACATCGACACCTACCTCGGCGTGATCGAAGCGCGCGTGCAGAGCGGTCGCACCGGCGCGCAGTGGGCGTTCGATTCGCTGATCGCAATGGGCGATGGAGCACGCTCGTCCGACCGCTATCGCGCGCTGACGGCCGCGATGGTGAAGAACCAGGAAGCGAACAAGCCCGTCCACCAGTGGGAGCTCGCGAAGGTCGGCGTTCAATCCGACGATCGCGACGGCTACCGCACCGTCGGCCAGCTGATGACGACGGACCTGTTCACGGTGCACGACGACGACATCGTCGACCTCGCGGCCTCGCTGATGGAGTGGGAGCACCTGCGCCACGTCCCGGTCGAGGATCACGACGGGCGATTGCTGGGCCTCGTCACGCACCGAGCGCTCATGCGCATCATGACGCGTGGCGGCGCGGTCGCCGGGCACGTCACGGTCGGCGAGATCATGGACCGCGATCCGGTGACGTGCACGCCCGAGTGCAGCACGATCGAAGCGATCGCGCTCATGCGCACGCACAAGATCGGCTCGCTGCCGGTGATCAAGGACGGACGTCTCGTGGGCATCATCACCGAGCACGACTTCTTCGAGATCTCGGGGCAACTGCTCGAGAGCTGGCTCAAGGGCTGATGCGCACCGAAGCGCTCGAACGCGTCCTCGGCACCGTCTCGACCGGCGAGCGCGGCGGGCCTCTCGTCCTCGTCACGGTCGGCATCCACGGCAACGAGCCGGCGGGCTTGCACGCCATGCGCCGCGTCCTGCGCGACCTCGATCGGCAGCAAGTGCCGCTCGACGGACGGCTCGCCGCGTTCGTCGGCAACCGCGCCGGGCTCGCGCGCAACGTGCGCTACGTCGACGAGGACATGAACCGGCTGTGGTCGCGCGGTCGCGTGGACTCCCTGCGCCGCTGCGATCCGGCGAGCGACAGCGTCGAGCGCGCGGAACAGCGCGAACTGCTCGACTTGCTCGAGTCCGAGCTGTCCGCGGCCTCCGGCGGCGTCACGCATCTCGATCTGCACTCGACCTCCGGTCACGGGCCGCCGTTCACCGTCGTCGCGGGGCCCGCATCGAGCCGCGCCGCGGCCGAACGACTCGGTGTGCCGACCCTGCTGGGGCTCGAGCCGCTCATCGCCGGGACGCTGATCGAGTACGTGGGCGCGTTGGGTCACTCGGCCCTCGTGCTCGAAGGCGGCCAGAACGACGCTGCCGCCACGGTGGACCACCACGAGTCCGCGGTGTGGACGACCCTGTGCGGAGCAGGAGTCATCGCCGAGCGCGCTGTCCCCGGCGGTCTGGCGCGCCACCGCGACCGCCTGGCCGCCGCGGCCGCGGGGCTGGCCGCGGCGATCGAGGTCGCGTACGTGCACCGCCTCGAACCGGGCGAAGAGTTCGTGATGCGCGCCGGCTTCCAGAACTTCGACCGCGTGGCGCGCGGCGCACTGCTCGCCCACGCCGGTCCGGGGCTGGCGCGCGAGGTGCGCGCGCCCTCGGACGGGATCCTGCTGATGCCGCGCTACCAGGGACAGGGCCTGGACGGCTTCTTCCTCGGGCGGGCGCTCCCGCCGACCCCGCCCGTCGGGGTCTACCCGGGCGACGCGACCTCCACGACCCTCGGGTGAGTCGACGTCCGCCTCCCGAATCCGGGAAGCTGGCGGGCCGAACGCGGTGGCAGGGGTTTGCGGGCTGGCGGAACCCAAGTTTCGGGGCCACCTTGCGTGATCCTGCTCGCGGATTTACGGTCCACGTCCCGGACGAGGCCCACTGCGGACACCGGGTTGGTGAAAATCCGGTTCGAACCGCCGCGCGGCGCGCTTCGCCTTCGTTTCCTCCCACCGCACTACCGACACCACCCGCATGGCCAACGCAATCGTGACCAAGCGCGTCCTGAGAGCGCCTGAGAGCAGCGAGCCTGCGTGCTCTCCGCTCCTCGTGGCGCCGGTTTCCGCCGCGCCGCGTCTATCGCGCGCTCTGCGTTGGAGCGCGAGCCTCGGCCTGCTCGTCCTGACGTCTGTCGCCACTGCGCAGGGGACGACCGAACGCGCTTCGGTCACCGGTTTCGCGGGACAGGTGCTGGGCGACTCGGACCAGGTCTCGATCTCCGGCGACGGGCGCTTCGTCGCCTTCCGCAGCGCCGGCACGGACCTGGTGGCGGGCGACACGAACGGCGTCATGGACATCTTCGTGCGCGACCGCTGGACGGGCGTCGTCGAGCGCGTGAACGTGTCCTCCTCCGGCGTGCAAGCCAGCAGCGAGAGCATGGAGCCGCATCTGTCGTACGACGGTCGCTTCGTCGCGTTCGCCAGCGAGGCCAACAACCTCGTGAGCGACGTGCCCGCGGGCAGCTCGAAGGACATCTTGGTGCGCGACCGCCTGCTCTCCACGACCCGCAGCGTCACGCGCGCGAGCGACGGCGGCCATTCGAACGGCGACTGTCACCGTCCGCGCGTGTCCAGCGACGGTCGCTACGTGACGTTCGAGGGCTCGGCCACGAATTTGATCCCGGGCGTGTTCACGACGAACTACCAGGTCTTCCGCCGCGACATGCAGGGCAGCACGGCGCTCGTCAGCGTGAACCTCTCCGGCACCGCGGGCATCGGCTTCTCGTGGAACGGAGCGATCTCGGGCGACGGTCGATACGTGGCTTTCGTGAGCAGCGTCGCGAACCTCGTGACGGCCGACACGAACACCACACCGGACGCATTCTGGCGCGACATGCAGACCGGCCTCACGCGCCGCGTGAGCGTTTCTTCCACGGGCGTGCAGGGCAACGGCAGCTCGTTCATCAGCTCGTCGATGTCGCGCGACGGGCGTTGGGTCGCGTTCGCCTCGAACTCGTTCAACATCGCGCCGGGCGAATTCGCGGCCGGCTACGACATCTTCCTGCACGACATCCTGACCGCGGCGACGTTCCGCATCTCGCTCAACTCGGCCGGTGCCGCGGCGAACCAGAACTCGTACGACCCGGCGGTGTCGGACGACGGGCGCTACATCGCGTTCCAGACGTTCAGCACGAACCTCGATCCGCTCGACACCGACCTCCAGAGCGACATCTACGTCCGGGACCGCACGCTGAGCACGACGAAGCTCGTCAGCCGCAGCGCCGCCGCGGGCTCGAACGACGACTCGTACTCGGCCCAGATCTCCGCCGCGGGGGCCGTCATCGCATTCCACAGCGAATCGACCGACCTCGTGCCCTCGGACACGAACTTGCGCGTCGACGTTTTCGTGCGCGACTCCGACACCGAGAATCACACGGTGTTCTGCGCCGGCCTCACGACCGCGTGTCCGTGCGCGAACTCCGGCCAGGGCTCGGCGGGTTGCGAGAACAGCGCGCAGACGGGTGGTGCGCTCCTGCGCGCGTTCGGGCGCGCGAGCGTGATCGCCGACCAGGTGACGCTGCTCGCGACGGGCCTCCCGTCGGGCAGCTCCGCGCTCTTCTTCCAAGGCACCGTGCGCGAGAACGGTGGATCGGGCGTGAGCTTCGGCGACGGCTTGCGCTGCGCGGGCGGGACGGTGGTCCGTCTGGCGTCGTACGCCGTGGTCGCGGGTACGGCCTCGACCGGCTACGGCGGTTCGGGCGGTCTCGCGGACGGGGACACGACGCCGATCCACACACAGGGTTTCGTGCCGCTTTGGGGCGGCTTGCGGACATACCAGATCTGGTACCGCAACGCGGCGAGCTTCTGCACGAGCGCGAGTTACAACCTGTCGAACGGCGTCGAGATCCTCTGGATCCCGTGAGAGCGCGCGCACGGCGGCGAGTGCCGCGTGGCGCACGTAGCGGTCCCGGAGGCGAGGCGCCGCGTAGGTTCCGATGCGCCGAAGACTTCTCGTCCTCCTCGCGGTCGCACTCGCGCTCGTCTTCTGGTTCGCGCTCGGCCGCGACGACGCGCCTTCTCCGGCTCAGCGCGCCGAACGCGAGCTGACGACCTCCGACGCCGTCGCGCCCTCGCTCACGGCGCCGACCCTCGCGTCGGCGCCGGATCCGACCGTGTCGCGCGCGGCGATCGCGGCCGAACCGGTCGGTAGTGCGGGGACTCCGGCTCCCGCCGCCGCTGCACCGGCGGACACCCAGCTCGCGGAAGTGCGCGGTCGCTTCCTGCTCTCCGACGGTGGAGCGGCGAGCGGCGTCGCTGTCGGCCTGCGCGGCTGGAACGCGAACAACGAGCGGGTGATGAAGTACGGCCAGCCGCAGAACTGGGAGAACCCGTCGACGGTGAGCGCAGCGGACGGCCGGTTCACGTTGCGGTTCGATCCGCCGCGCGCGTATCAGTTCGTGCTCGCGGGGAACCTCGCCGGTCACGCCGCGGCGAGCTGGCGCTGGAGCGAGATCGAGCCGGGCAAGATCGTCGACGTCGGCGACGTGACGCTCGCCGCCGCGGGCTCGATCCGCGCGCGCATCGTGGACTCGGCGGGAGTCGTCTTGAACCAGGGCTGGCACGTCCACGCCGAGGGCGGAACGGCTGCCGAATCGGATCCCGGCCGCAGAGCGACGCGGGTGAATGCGGTGGTCGAGCCCACGGGTTGGGCGACGCTCGAAGGTGTGCCGCCAGGATCCGTGATACTGACGGCGTACTCGCGCATCGCGAACTGGATCGACGGTCCGACGGTTTCCGTGCGCGCAGGCGAGACGGTCGAGGCCGAGATCCTCTACACCGGGCCGGACAACTTGCGCCGCATCGTCGTCCTGCCGTTCTCGCGCCCGTTCCACGTCTTCTCGGGCGGAGTCACGGAGATCACGCTGAGCGGCCCCGGCATCGCGCCGCGCGCGGCGACGAAGGTCGCGAGGTCCTCGCAGAGCTTCAGCTTCGAGGACCTCGAACCCGGCAGCTACAGCGTGCAGATCGACGACCCGCGCTTCCTGCCCTGGCGAGCGGACGGCGTCGAACCGGGGTCGAGCGTCGACGCGAAGTTGAAGGGCAGCGCCGCCGTGATCCTCACCGTCGTCGACGCGGCGACCGGGGCGAACGTCGAGCGCTACGAAATCGACGTGCGCTTCGACGGAGCGCAGTTCGGCCCGAGCACGTTCCGCGTCCTCGAGAAGTCGGCCGAGCCGCCGGCGGGCGGACTTTTCGACGGCCTCGTGCCGTTCGACCAGACGCTGATCGTGCGCGCGGACGGATATGCGCCGTACGAAGCCGCGGCGCCGGCGCTCGCGGCGAACGAGACGCGCGCGCTCGCGGTGCGCTTGACGCGCGGCGTCACGGTGTCCGGCGTCGTGCGCGCGCGCGGATCCGGCGCGCCGCACGCGGACGTGGCGGTCGCGTTGCGTAGGCAAGAGAAGACTCCGGGCGCGTTCCGCTCGCGATCGGCCGACGATCCGGCTGCGCGCTCCACGCGGACCGATGCCGCCGGGCGATTCGCCTTCGACCTCGTCGGCGATGGCGCCTGGATCGTCGAGGGCACCGCGTCGCCGACTTTGAGCGCCCAGCGCGACGTCACCGTGGCGAATGGCGCTGCGTCCGAAGCGACGATCGAGTTCCCGCCGTCGGGCGTCCTCGTCGGTCGTCTGATCGGCCCCGCGGAGGCCGACTGGTCGAAGCTCGCCGTGCTCGCGCTGCCGCGCAAGCCCGCGGACGCGCCGGACGCCGAGTGGAACGGCCGGTGGATCGATCGCAGCGTAGCCGCCGCTTCGATCGCTGCGGACGGTACGTTCCGGACGCAGCTCTTGCCCATGGGCAGCGTCGATGTGTCGTTGCGCCTGCCCGACGCGCGAATTCCCAGTGGTTTCAGCGGATGGTCGGGCACGGAAGGCGGGAACATCGCGCTCGAGTTGCTGGAGCTCGAACCGGGCGAGAATCGTCGCGAGTACGACGTGCGCGACCGCTTTCCCGGCGGCATCGACGTCGCGGCGAGAGTGAACGGCGAGCCGACGCCCGGGCTCGTCGTCCAGGCCACGTCCACCGGACCCGAGAGCTTCACCGCGGTTTCCGTGCTCGACGCGAACGGCAAGGGCGCGCTGCGGCCGCTGGCGGTCGCGACGTACCGCTTCGTCGTGAACCCGATCGACGGCGCGTGGAGGTTCCAGGACGAGCGCGTCGTGCAGCTCGCGGCGAACGGATCGGCGACGATCGAGTTCGACATCCGGCTCGTCGACGGAACGCTGGCCGTGGTCGACGCGGCGACGCGCGCGCCCCTCGCCGGCACGACGGTGCGCATCGGCCTCGAGAACTCGGAGTGGCCCGAGATCCAGGTCGGCACGGACGGCGAGGGCCGGATCCGGACCCGGCTCGCGCTCGGACGCTACGCGCTTTGGAGCGGTACGGATGCGTTCCAGATGACGCGCGGACCGAGCTTCGAGTGGACGACGAACGGTCCGATGCCGGCGACGGTCGCGCTGACTTCGGGCTCGTGACGGGTCGCCGAAGCGCGCGGATCTGGAGCCGCGGGCGAACACCGTTGACGCTCGCGCCGCCGTCGAGGCGTTAGGATCCGCGTGAGATGAGCCTCCCCATCCTCGCGCTCGACCGTGACGCACTGCTCCGCCTCGACACATCGCTGACGCAGGAGTGGATCGAGACCGACGGCCTCGGCGGCGCGGCGTCCTCGACGGTGCTCCTGTGCCCGACGCGCAGGTACCACGCGCTGCTCATGACGCCGCGCGCGGGCAGCGCGAAGCGGTACGCGTGGCTCTCGCGCTTCGACGAGACGCTCCTCGTCGGCGGACGCGAGCTGGCGCTCTCGATGGCGCGCTACCGCGGCGTGTGGGCGCCGCACGGGCACCAGGCGCTCGAGTCGTTCGAGCTCGCGCCGTTCCCGCGCTGGACGTGGTTGTGGGGCGGGATGAAGGTCGAGCGCGAAGTGCTCGTGCCGCGCGGCGAAGCGTGCGTGCTCGTGCGCTGGCGCGTCAGCGGCGCGGGCGAGCCGGTGAAGCTGCGCCTCCGTCCGCTGCTGCCTTGTCGCGAGGCGGACGCGCTGACGGTCGAGAACATGGCGCTCGACGCGCGCGTCGAGCGCTTCGAGATCGCGGGCGGCGCCGGAATCGCGGCGCAGCCGTACGGCGAGCTGCCGCGCATCTCGATCGCGTGCTCGAACGCCTTCCATTGGACGACGGAGCCCGTGTGGTACCGCGGGCTCGAGTACACGGTCGACTTGCAGCGCGGCTACGAAGGCCACGAGGACCAGTTCAGTCCGGGACACTTCGAGATCGAGCTCGCGGACGGCGCCGATGTCGTCGTCCAAGCCAACCTGGGCGCGCCGCTCCCGGAGCCGCGCGCGCGTTTCGATCGAGAATCCAAGCGCCGAATCGCCGCCGCGATTCGTGCGGAGGGCGGCGTGCGTGCCGCGCTCGCGCTCTCGGCCGACGCGTTCCTGTACCGCACGGACGCCGGGCGCGCGGGCGTCGTCGCAGGCTGGCCGTGGTTCCTCGAGTGGGGCCGCGATACGTGCATCGCGCTGCCGGGTCTGCTCGCGTCGCGCGGTCGCAACGCGGAGCTCGGCGACGCGCTCGCGGGGCTCGTCGACTTCCTGCGCGACGGACTGCTGCCCAACGTGTTCGCCTCGACGCCCAAGGAGAGCCATTACGGATCCGTGGACGCGAGCCTGTGGTTCGCGCGCGCCGTGCGGCTGCACGAGAAGGCCGGCGCGCCGACGGCCGAGATCGCCGCGCGCTTCCTGCCGGCGCTGCTCGAGATCGCGACGTGCTACCGCGACGGCACGGGCCTCGGGATCCGCGGCGACGACGAGGGATTGCTCGTCGCCGGCGCGCCGCACCTGAACGCGACGTGGATGGACGCGCGCATCGTCGGCGTGCCGGTGACGCCGCGTCACGGTGCGCCGGTCGAGATCGAGGCCTTGTGGTACTTCCTGCTCGCCTACGTGGAAGAGCTGCTGCTGCACGTCGGTCGCACGGTCGAGGCGCGCGCGTGGCGCACGCACAAGGAGAGCGCCGGCGCGGCTTTCCTGCGGCGATTCTGGCTCGCCGACGAAGAACGACTGGCCGACGTGTGGCGCGAGGGCGAGCTCGACCGCGCGCTGCGACCGAACCAAGTGATCGCGGCGGCGCTCGAATGGAGCCCGCTGTCGCGCGCGCAACGCGGGTCGATCGCGAAGTGCGCCGCGGAGGTCCTGCTCGTCCCAGGCGGCTTGCGCACGCTGGATCCGCGCGACACGGCCTACGTCGGCCGCTACGCCGGCAGCGAGCACGAGCGCGACCGCGCGTACCACCAGGGGACCGCGTGGCCGTGGCTAGTCGGCTCCTTCGTCGAAGCGTGGTTGCGCGGCGTCGGCGACGATGCGAACGACCGCGCGTTCCTGCGCGGCGTGCTCGACGGTTTTGCGCCGCACCTCGCGGAGGCGGGCTCGATGCACGTGTCCGAGGTGTTCGACGGCGACGCGCCGCACACGCCCGGCGGATGCTTCGCGCAGGCCTGGAGCACGGCGGAGATCCTGCGCGGGTACGCGTTGCTGGACTGATCCGCCCACTGGCTCGCGGGATCGGATCTCAGCGCGGCAGCCCGAGGGCATTCGCGTCGAAGATGCGCGTTACGGTCAGCGACTTTACGGAGATGATCTCGATGCGGCCGAGTCGCCAGAGGTCGTCCGGTTCTGTCGCCTCGCCCTCGATGCTCACGTTGCGCACGGCGAGCAGGTCCGCGTGGCCGTCGCGGTCGTGGTCCGCGTCGCCCGGCAGTAGACGGACCCCCGACCAGCGTCCGAGGAACGAGCCGTCGAGAGCGCTCGCGCATGCGCCGCCCTCGCTGCTGCTCCACGCGACGTCCCGCTTGCCGTCGCCGTCGACGTCTCCGGGTGAGAAGACGTCGTACGCATAGCGCGGCAGCGCGATCGCCGCCAAGACGCGGCCGTCGACGCACGAGACGGCCTCGGTCGGTGCACCGTGCCCGCCGTGTATCAACAGGTCTGGGCGCCCGTTGCCGTCCAGATCGCCGAGAGGGGACAGGGATCCGGTGACCCAGTCGCAGCGGGACTCCGCGCGCCCGATCGTCGCGCCGTTCCGGCCCGATAGAACTCGACGCGCTCACGCCCGTCCTGGACGGCCGCGTCCGCGATGCCGTCGAGGTCGATGTCGCCGACGACGCATCCGATCCAGGCAAACGGCGTGTCGCCCGGCGTCTGGTTCGCTGCGCGCTCCATCGTCCAGATCACGGCACCAGTCCGCGCGGAGACGGCGCTCACGCGGTTCGTCTCGCGGCCGCGAGCCGGGTATCCACCGATCAGGAGGTCGAGCGTGCCGTCGCCGTCCAAGTCGTCGAGGACGTCCAGCAGCCCGCTCAGGTCGCAGGCGAACGTCCGGCCGAGGCCGCGCGTGCCATCACTCATGAGGTGGATCCCATTCCCGTCGTCCCACCAGGACTCGAGACTCCCGTCGCCGTCCAAGTCGCCGGGGTATGCGCGGCCCTCCCAGATCACGCGGCGCGCTCCACGCGCGTCGAGGCTCTTGCCCGTGGCTCCCGAGAAGACACGCGGAACCGTTGCTCCCGGCGCGAACGGCGTCGACAGCACGAAGTCGGGCGTCCCGTCGGCGTCGACGTCGCCGACCCAGCGCGCGCTCCAGCCCGAGTGCGGCGAGTCGGTGCCGTAGCGTGAAGAGCCCCCGAGCCGTCCGATCATCCAGGTGCACACGCCCGCACCGAGGAGGAAGAGCACGAAGCAGCCGAGCACTGCGCGTCCGTGGTGTTCCGCCTCGGTGCCGGCCATCGCCCGATCCTTGCATCGGGAACCGCCTCGGCCCAGCCTCACGCGCGGCGCGACGCCCGGCGGCTCCCCACGCGGCGCGTTTCCGGGCCCCGACCCGGGCCCGTACACTCTGCGGCCCCGTGCTGCGAACCGACTCCCGAGACCGGCCCCAGGCCGCGAGCCGATCCCCGCGGGAGCCGCGGTGAGGGTCCTCATGCTCGGCTGGGAGTTTCCGCCGCACATCTCCGGCGGCCTGGGCACCGCGTGCCACGGCATCACGCAGGCTCTGACCCGCGCGGGTGTCGACGTCCTGTTCGTCGTACCGCGGGCGCGCGGGGACGAGGACGCGGGTCAGGCGCGCGTCGTGGGGGCGAATCAGATCCCGGTGGAGGAGCGGCAGCCGCACCCGGCGCGCAGGGTGCGGAGTCTGCGGGCGGAGTACGTCGCGGTCGGGGCGGATGTGAGCGCGCTCGCGACCGAGGTCGAGCTCGCGGATGGGAGCGCGCTCGCTTCCGGGTTCGAGCTCGCGGATGAGCCGGCGCAGGCTGCGTCCGTGGCGGCGCTGCTGCGGTCCACGGGCCGGGTTTCGGAGGCCGGGACCGACCTCACTTCCACGGAGCGGCTCAGCCCGCGCTTCGAGCCCGAGGACGAGCGGCGCGCGCGCGCGGTCCTCGACACGCGCGCGATCGACAGCCTGCTCTCGCCGTACCTCGACGCGCGCGGGTACCGCGCGCTGCTCCTCGCGCGCGCGCGGGCCGAGCGAGGGGCGGCCGAGGCGGAGCAGCGGCGGATCTCTCCCGAATCAAGTTCGGCCGGAACGCGCGACGGGCGGACGGTCTCGGCCGGAGCTCGTGTGGATTCGCTGGCACATCCCGCGGGCGAGGGGTACGCCGCGCGCGCTGCCGCGCCCGCGCTGCCCGCGCGTAGCGAGCTGCGCACCTGGATCGAAGAGCGCGACGAGCCCGTCCCCGACCGCGTCACCACGCGCCTCCTCGAGTTCTCCGGAGCGTACGGCGGCGACTTGATGGGCGAGGTCGCGCGCTATGCGCTGGCCGTCGAGTCGCTGGCGCGCCGCGAGAGCTTCGACGTCGTCCATGCGCACGACTGGATGGCCGTGCCGGCCGGCGTGGCGGCCAAGCGCGCGTCGGGCAAGAAGCTGGTCTTCCACGTGCACGCGTGCGAGCACGATCGCTCGGGCGACCGGCCGGACACGCGCGTGCAGGGGATCGAGCAGCTCGGGCTCGACGAGGCCGACATCGTCGTGTGCGTCAGCCACTACACGGCGGGCATTCTGAAGCGCTTCTATCGCGTAGACGAATCGAAGCTGCGCGTCGTGCACAACGCGCTGACGCAGCGCGAGCGGCGCGAGCAGGTCCACGCCGTGAAGCCGCTCGAGGAGCCGATCGTGCTCTTCCTGGGCCGCATCACGTCGCAGAAGGGTCCCGAGTACTTCCTGGAGGCCGCGGTGCGCGTCGCGCGCCTCCGGCCGGACGTCAAGTTCGTCGTCGCCGGCGCGGGCGACCGGCTGGGCGAGACCATCGAGCTCGCGGCGAAGCTCGGGCTGGCGCGCAACACGCACTTCACGGGATTTCTCCAGCCGTCCGACGTCGAGCGCATGTACGCGATGGCCGACGTGTACGTGATGCCGTCCGTCTCCGAGCCGTTCGGAATCGCGCCGCTCGAGGCGATGTCGCTCGACGTGCCCGTGATCGTGTCACGGCAGAGCGGCGTGTCCGAAGTGCTGCGCAGCGCGCTCAAGGTCGACTACTGGGACGTGCAGGGCATCGCCGAGAAGATCCTCGCCGTGCTCGCTTATCCCGGTCTTTCCAGCCAATTGCAGGAAGAGGGGCGCGCCGAAGCGAAGTCGATGCGCTGGGACGCGCCGGCCGTGAAGCTGAAGGCCCTGTACGCGGAGCTCGGAGGCGCGACATGACCGACGTCACCGTCTACTTCCAAGTCCACCAGCCGTTCCGGCTGCGGCGCTACACGTTCTTCGACATCGGGACCAGCGAGGCCTACTTCGACGACGGTGAGAACGAGCGCATCGTCCGCCGCGTCGCGGAGCGCTGCTACCTGCCGATGAACGCGCTCGTGCGGCGTCTGATCGACCAGCACGAGGGCGCGTTCCGCGTCTCGTACTCGATCTCCGGCGTCGCGTTGCAGCAGATGGAGCGCTGGGTGCCCGAGGCGCTCGCGAGCTTCCAGGACCTCGCCTCGACGGGCTGCGTCGAGATCCTGGGCGAGACGTCGCACCACTCGCTGTGCGCCTTGACGGACCTGGACGAGTTCCGCGACCAGGTGAACGCGCAGTCGGACCGCGTCGAGCAGTTGTTCGGCCGCCGACCCACGACGTTCCGCAACACGGAGCTCGTGATCGACAAGCGCATCGCGAAAACGGCTGAGGAATTGGGCTTCCGCGCGCTGCTGGGGGAAGGCGCGGACCACCTGCTCGGCTGGCGGAGTGCGCACGACGTGTACCGGCCGGAAGGTTGCGAGCACCTACGCCTCCTGTTGCGCGACTACGTGCGCTCGGACGACATCGCGTTCCGTTTCAGCAACCGCACTTGGGAGGAGTGGCCGCTGTCCGCCGAGCGCTTCGCCAAGTGGATCCACGAGGCGCCGGCGCGCGACGCGGCCGTGAACCTCTTCATGGACTACGAGACTTTCGGCGAGCACCAGTGGGAGGAGACGGGCATCTTCCGCTTCATGGAAGGCATGCCGAAAGCGATCCTGCGCGACGACCGCTTCCGCTTCCGCACGCCGGGCGAAGTCGCGGCCGCTCACGAGCCGATATACGAGATGGCGATTCCGCGCCCCGTTTCGTGGGCCGACGCGGAGCGCGATGTGACGGCCTGGTTGGGCAACCCGATGCAACGCGCCGCGAACGAGGCTCTGTACGCCGTGCTCCCCGCCGTGCGCGCACTCGCTGCCGCAGGCGACGTCGCGCCGCAGGAGACCTGGCGCAAGCTCTCCACTTCCGACCACCTCTACTACATGTGCACCAAGTGGTTCTCCGACGGAGACGTGCACAAGTACTTCAGCCCATATGCCACCCCGCACGATGCGTTCATCGCGTTCATGAACGTGGTCGACGACTTCGGGCGTCGCGCCAAGCGCGCGGCCGGCTCGCTCATCCAGTTTCCCAGCACCACCCCCGCGCACGAAGCACCATGACGTCCCCCCTGACCCTGTTCGAAGTGAGCTGGGAAATCTGCAGCAAGGTCGGCGGGATCCACACGGTGGTCTCGACCAAGGCCAAGGCCCTCGTCGAGCGGCTCGGTGACGACTACATCGCGATCGGCCCGTGGATCCTCACCGGCGGCCAGCCTTCGAGCGCGTTCGAGGAGGAACCCAACGACGCGTTCGCCGACCGCTGTCGCGCGATGGGCGTGCCCGTGCGAGTCGGTCGCTGGCGCATACCCGGGAGGCCGCGCACGATCCTCGTCGAGTTCTCCGGTCTGTACGCCAAGAAGGACGCGATCCTCGGCGAGCTGTGGACGCAGTGGAAGGTCGACTCGATCGAGGGTCAGTGGGACTACGTCGAGCCCGTTCTGTTCGGCTGGGCCGCCGGCCAAGTGATCCAGGCCTGGTGCGAAGAGCGCGTCGCGCCGCGCGGGCGCCGCGCCGTCGCGCAGTTCCACGAGTGGATGACGGGCGCGGGTGCTCTGTGGCTCAAGAAGAACGATCCGTCCGTCGGGACCATCTTCACGACGCACGCGACGATCCTGGGCCGTTCGATCGCGTCGACGGGCAAGGCGCCGGTCGAAGGTCTGGCGGGCCGCACTCCGGCGGAGGCGGCGGGCGTGTTCGGCGTCGTGGCCAAGCACTCGATGGAGGTGGTGTGCGCGCGCGAAGCGGACGCGTTCACGACGGTCAGCGGCGTCACGCGCGACGAGGCCGAAGTGCTGCTCGGCCGCCGCGCGGAGCCGATCCTACCTAACGGCATCGACCTCTCCGTCGTGGACGAGCTCGCGGGTCGCACCACGCGCGAGCAAGCGCGCGAGAAGCTGCTCGAGCTGGCCGGGCGCATGCTCGGCGACGACGTGTCGGACGCGCTGCTCGTGGGCACGTCGGGTCGCTACGAGTTCCACAACAAGGGGCTCGATCTGCTGCTCGACGCGATGGCCGTGCTGGCGCAGCGCAAAGGTCGCCGCGTGGTCCTCTTCGCGCTCGTTCCGGCCGGGAATTCAGGGCTCCGTGGCGATCTTCAGGACCGCAAGCTCCGGCCGGCAGAGGAGGCGCGCAGCCCGATCGGCGTGGCCACGCACAACCTGTTCGACGTCGAGCACGATCCGATCGAGCTTCGCGCGCGCGAGCTCGGGCTCTCGAACGCGCACGGTTCGCGCGTATTCCTGATCCACGTCCCGATCTACCTCGCCTCGGGCGACGGACTCTTCGACCTGCCGTACGAGGCGGTGCTGCGCGCGCTCGACCTGACGGTTTTTCCCTCGTTCTACGAGCCGTGGGGTTACACGCCGCAGGAAAGCCTGGCCGTCGGCGTTCCGACGATCACCACCGACTGCGCGGGTTTCGGGCGCTGGGCGCGCGAGGCACGCCTCGGAGCGGGCGACGGCGTCGTCGTGCTCGACCGCGTGGAAGCGGCGCTTCACGGCGACGAGAGCAAGCTCGCGGCGAACGTCGCCGACGTGATCGAGACCTTCCTGGCGGAATCGCGCGACCCGAAGTCGGTCGAGACCGCGTGTCGCGCGACGGCGCGCCTCACGGCGTGGTCCGATCTCCTGCGCCACTACGACGCTGCCTTCGAGATCGCAACCGACGCGGCCGAGAAGCGCGCGCCGCTCGCGCGTCCGGCCGCTGCGTTCCAGATGCGGCGTGCGGTCGAAGTCGCGCCGCCGCAGCAAGGCACGCGCGCACGACTCACGACGTTCCGCATCGCGGCGACGATTCCCGAGCCTTTGCGCGGACTCGAGCGCTTGTCGCGCAACCTGTGGTGGAGCTGGGACGCCGAGGCGACCTCGCTGTTCCACGACCTCTCGCCGACCCGCTGGGTGCGTCACGGCCACAATCCGGTGACGTTCCTGCGCGATGTCTACACCGAGGACCTGGCCCGACTCGCGGCGGACAAGTCGTACGTCGCGCGCGTCAAGGACGTGCTCGTGCGCTTCGACGCGTACGTGGCCGACGTGCCGCGGCCGATCTCTCACGAGGGCGCGCCCGCTCTCTCGGTCGAGCATCCCACGGCCTATTTCAGCGCCGAATTCGGCGTCCACGAGTCGCTCAAGGTCTACGGCGGCGGACTGGGCATCCTGGCCGGAGACCACCTGAAGTCCGCCAGCGACATCGGTCTGCCGCTGATCGGAATCGGCCTGTTCTATCGCATGGGCTACTTCGCCCAAGCGCTGACCCCGGCCGGCGACCAGATCGCCGGCGACCGCGAGAACGATCCGCGCGACATGCCGGTCGAGCTCGTGCGCGACGCGCGCGGCGCGCCGATCGAGGTCGAACTCCAGCTGCCCAGCTCGACGCTGATCCTGCACGCGTGGAAGGCCTCTGTCGGGCGCGTGGCCTTGTACCTCCTGGACGCGAACGTGCCCGCGAATCGGCCGGAGGACCGCGACATCACGTACAAGCTGTACGGTGGCGATCACGAGACGCGGTTGCGCCAGGAGATCGTGCTCGGCCGCGGCGGCAAGCGCCTGTTGCAGAAGCTCGGCATCCAGCCGGCGTGCTTCCACATCAACGAAGGACACGCGGCGTTCCTCGTGCTCGAGCGCGTGAGCCGTCTCGTCAAGGAATATGGCCTGACGTTCGACGAAGCCCGCGAGTTCGTGCGCGCGTCCACGGTGTTCACGACGCACACGCCGGTGCCCGCTGGTCACGATCGTTTCGGCGAAGACGTGATGCGCCGCTACTTCTCCGACGTGCCCGGCTGGGTGGGCGTGCCGTGGGAACGGTTTTGGGCTTTGGGCAGCAGCGAGGAGGACCGCACGACCTTCAACATGACGTATCTCGCGATGAGCTTCGCGGGTTTCGTCAACGGGGTGAGCCGGCTGCACGGCGAGGTCTCGAAGGCGCTGCTCAAGCCGTTCTGGCCGCGCTTGCTGGCGGCCGAGGTGCCGGTCACGTCGATCACGAACGGCGTGCACCTGCCCAGCTGGACGCATCCCGACATGCGCGCGTTGCTGGGCGTGCAGGGTCGCCCGGTGCGCGGCACCGACTTCGCGAAATCGGCGCGCAATCTCGACGACGCGAAGTTGTGGGAAGCCCGGCGCCGCGCGAAGAATCGCCTCGTCTCGACGCTGAAAACCGAGCTCACGGAGACGTTCATCGCGCGTTCCGACAGCGCGAAGCTGCTATCGCGCATGCTCGACGGGCTCGACGAGGAGGCGCTGTGGATCGGGTTCGCGCGGCGCTTCGCGCCGTACAAGCGCGCCCAGCTCCTGTTGCGCGAGCCCGAGCGGCTGGCCGCGCTGCTCGACCGGCCGGGGCGACCCGTGCGCCTCGTGTTCGCCGGGAAGGCGCATCCGGCCGACAAGATGGGGCAGGACATCCTGAAGAAGGTCGTCGAGGCGACGCGCAGCGAGCGCTTCCTCGGCAAGGTCTTCTTCGTCGAGGACTACGACATCGAGATCGCGCGGACGCTCGTGCAAGGCGTCGACGTGTGGTTGAACAACCCGACGCGTCCCTTGGAAGCCAGCGGCACGAGCGGCATGAAGGTCGCCGCGAACGGCGGCTTGAACGTCTCGATCCAGGACGGCTGGTGGATCGAGGCGCAGGAGCTCGACCCGCAAAACGGCTGGTCCATCGGCGCCGGTCAGGTGTATCCGACGCAGGACCTGCAGGACGACCTCGACGGCGAGGTGCTGTATCGGCTGCTCGACGAATCGGTCGTCCCGCTGTGGTTCGATCGCAAGGACGGCGTGCCGAAGGGCTGGCTGGAGCGCGTGCGCATCAACCTGGCCACGATCCCGCCCGCGTTCGACACGGACCGGATGGTGGGCGAGTACCGCGACCGCGCGTACCTGGCGCTGGGTGCCGCTTGGCACGCGATGAGCGAAGGCCGTTTCGCCCCGGCGCGCGCGCGCGCCGAGCGCGCATCTCGCATCCGCAAGGGCTTCGAGACGCTGCGCATCGTCGCGGCGCAGCTCGCGGATCTCTCCAGCGTGCACGAAGGTGATCCCATCGACGTGCGCATCGAGGTGGACCTGGGTTCGTTGACGGCGGACGACGTCGCCGTCGAGCTCGTCCTGGGCCACAGCGACGACGGACGCGAGCTGAAGAGCGCTGAAGCGATCGAGCTCTCGCCGCGCGGAACGACGGACTCCGGCGCACGGATCTTCGAAGGTCGGCACGTCACGCAGCGCTCGGGCGCCTACGCCTGGGGCTTGCGTGTCCGCGCGCGGCACGACGGACCCTTCGACCTGTCGACGCGCGATCTCGTTCTCTGGGGCTGAACGGCTCTGCGTGCATGCGCGCGATCGGCCGCCTCGGTGCGCGCCGATCGCGCACTCTTTTCCGCCTGCACTGACGCACCGAAGAACGCGGAGAGGGACAGGATTTCCGCGGCTCAAGGCGTCCACCTCCTCGGCCCGATCGGGATCTACCCGCGCTTGCGCCCAATCCCGGGGCAGCGCCCAAGCATCGAAAAAGGAGCCGAGCCCTTGCTGTCGAATTCCCCCCGTCCCCAGTTCCTTGCCTTCGCCGTCACGGCGGCGCTGGGCGCCGCGAGTTGCTCTGGCGGCAGTTCAAACGCCGGCATCGAATCACCGGCCGTCGAAGGTCTGGAGATCGCCGATCAGATGTCCGTCGTAACCGTCGACGAGGGCAGTGCCTTCCCGACGGCTCAGCTCGGCGACGGCTTCCCCCCCGACTCCGACTACGCGACGGATGCGTCGCGCGCGTACGTGTACGACCCGTCGATGCGTTCGCTGCAGACGGTCAACATGATCCTCTGCCTGCTCAAGCAGACGGCGTTCTCCGGCCTCGTGAACGAAGGCCTCTACAACGCGCAGATCGACGAGGCCTCCTGTCAGAGCGGCGGCGACAGCGGCGGCGAGACGGGCCAATCTTCCGGCGAGATGCAGCAGCTCTCGGTCTGGGTCGTGCGGAGCGTGCGCGCCAACAACGACTCGGTGCAGACGCTCGACTTCTGGATCCCCGACACGGACGACGGTGACGGAGTTCAGTCGTTCCGCGCGCAGATGACGATCACCGAAGGCGTCTCCGCGGAGAACCCGTTCGGCGTGTTCGACCTGAATTGGATGGACATCGACGCGCAGACCGACGAGGTCCTGAACTTCGGCAACCTGCACACGCTCGACGTGGCCGACGGGTTCATCGGCTTCAGCTTCTACGAGGAAGAAGGCGACGTGACGGCCGTGCCGAACGTCAACGCGTACGCTGCGCGCACTCAGGCGAACGTCAACATGTTCGCCGACCAGTCGCAGGGTGTTGCGCACATCCTGCGCCAGGAGCGCAACGACAACGGCTTCGGCGACAGCGGCATCCTCGAGAACCGCTACCGCATCGCGTTCGACGAAACGAACGTGCTGCGCGGTGAGGACATGGACGCGCCGGACTGCCTGTCGCGCACGGACTTCTTGCAGAGCACGTGGCGCTACAACCTGTACGACTCGACGACCGGCGAGCGCGTCGAGCTGAACTCGGGCTTCGGCTTCGAGACGGAGGGCGGCCACTACGGCTGGGTCGGCTACCACGGCCTGTGGGCGCCGAACGGCGTGAGCGTCGAGCACGGCGACACGGTCACGCGTCAGACGTACGGCGAAGAAATCGCCGAGACCTACACGGTGTTCCAGGCGCCGGGCAAGCTCGTCAAGAAGACGCGCAACTCGCTGTCGACCGAGAGCCTCGGGGGCGTCGTGTTCGAGTGGTTCGACTACGGCCCGCCGGGCTTCCCGAATCAGATGCCGGAGCGCGCGCACGTCGAGTACCAAGCGCCGCTGTGGGTCGTCACCGAACTGCAGGACCAACAGTCGGGCGAGTGGATCGAGGTCGATCCGCCGACCGTCATCGCGACGGAGGATTACGGGTTCCTCGGGATGTGGTGCCCCGAGCTCGGCGGCAGCGTGAGCTTCGTGCACGGCGCCGAGTCGATCACGTACTTCGCCGAGTCCGTCGTCACGCCCGAGGACGCGCTGTTCCTCGAGGGTGACGTCACGCTCTACGGCTACTTCGAGTGTCTCGACGGCGCGATCACGTCGAACGAGGCCAACTCGGGCGACGTGTTCCAGACGAACTCGACGTCGGTCTCGGAGCCGCACGCGTATCGCTTCGACGCCGCCACGATGACGCTGCGGCTGCTCGTGGGCGATGACGTCGGTGCTCCCGCCGGTCTGGCCGACGGCGCGGAAGTCACGCAGGGTCCCTTCACCTGGGGCATGCGCAGCGGCCCGCTCGTGGTCTCGACGCTCGACTTCACGTCGATGTTCGACATCTGGAGCGCCGACGTCTTCTACACGTACGAGACGGGCCAAAACTCGTGGAACAAGTACACGACGCTCCTCGACGAGGACCTCGTCGCGGTCGAGTTCGAGGCTCCGATCGAGTTCAGCTACACGCACTCGACGGAGAACGACGCGAACGGTGACTCGGCATTCGCCGGGCGCACGTACCTCTTCAGCTACGGAGGGCTCGGGAATCTCCACGGCATCCCGTCGATGCAGGTCGACCTCGACGGCAACGGTCAGCCCGATCGGTTCCTGCCGACGTTCTCGCTGGCCGCCGGGACGATCGTCGGCGACGAAGGTCAGTACGTCGTCAAGCCGATGGAATCGGAGTACACGCTCCAGGACGCGATCGGCCAGTGCGGCGCGCTGAACATCGATACGGTGGGCGATCTGCCGCTGCCGGACGCATCGGATTGGACGCTGCCCGACATCGGCCCGAAGCCGGAGGTCACCTCCGCGCCGCGCGTGATCGAGGGCGTAATCGTCGGCTCGGGCAGCTGAGCCGGACGGGATCGAGAGCGCGGGGCCGGTCGCCGAAACGGCGTCCGGCCCCGCGCCGTTTCGTCAGAGCCTGGGAAGGAATCGAAGATGCTCGGCAGATCGAACTGTCGGTACGGTGCCAGGAACAACCCCGACACTTTCGCCCCCCCGAGCCGCGGTCGTTCGCCGCGGCTCGGGGGGGCGAAAGTGTCGGGGTTGTTCCTGGCACCGTACCGACAGTTCGATCTGGCATCACACCCGTGGCACCGCGGAGGACTCGCAACGCAGCCGACGCTCTCCCGGGCGAATCCGCCGAGCGTCTCCGGTTCCTTCAGCGGTTCTCAGGGCAGCGTGCCGCGCAGCTCGGAGCCCACGCGCACGCCGCCCTTCGCGACCACGACCGTGTCGCCCGACGCGACCGGGCCATAGTCGCGCTCGCCGACGTGCACGCGGCCCTCGCGGATGCGGATGGACCAGCCGCGCAGCACGACGATCGTCTGGTTGTCGCCCTTCGCCGGGACCGTCGCGTAGGACGTCCGCTCAGGGAGATCGGGCGCGATCTCGATGCGCACGCCGTCGATCGAGATGCTCTGCCGGCCGTCCTTGTCCACTGCGTAGTCGCGGACGGGTGTGCTCGAGTTCGAGACCACGGTGGTGGAGCTCGTAGTCGTCGTCGGCGGTGCCGGTCGGCACGCCGCCAGGGCCACGGCGCTCGCGAGAAGGAGCGCGGCCTTCACTTCGGATCCTCCGCCGGCGGGTCGGTGATGAGGTCGTCGATGTCGATGCCGAGGTTCTCGTCCACGGCGTCTCCCGCGTTCATCTCGTCGTCGTCGGCGGGCATCTCTGTCTCCATGATCTCGAACCCCTCGGGGTGCTCGATCTCGTTCGCGGCACCGGCGGCGGCGACGCCCACGAGGAGCAGCGGCAGCGGGCCCATCGCCCCTGTGATCCCGGCCATCTGCACGAGCAGCGATCGATCGCCCTGGCTGCGCACCACGAGGTCTTCTCCCTCGATGCGGCCGAGGGCGACGGTCGCGCGCGCGCCGCGCGCGAACGCCGCGTAGCCCGGGACGATGCCGGCCGGCACGCGGTCCGGTTCGATCGAGCTCGAGATCCCGTTCGACAGCGCCGAGCCCAGCATCGCCGCGACCGGGTATCCCTCGCGCACGAAGCGCGGCACGTCGAGGTAGTTGAGCGACACGAGATCGTCGAGGGACCCGGTGACCTCCGCGCGGAAGCCGTCGTTGTCGAGGAGATCGCTCTCCGGCCGAGCGGCCTGATCGAGCGCGGCGCAGAGGCCTTGGAACGACGCGCTGGCGAAGAGCCAGCCGCCGCGGATCGCCCACGACGGCTCGATGGGGATCGGCCAGCCGCTCACGGTGATCGTGCTGATGTCGGCGTCGGCGTGCTGGGCGCGCCGCAGCGCGAAACCGGGCAGGCCCTCGTCCGCGGCGTAATCCTCGATCCGACCTTCGAGTCGCTCGAGCGCGACGCGCAACGCCGCTTCGTCCGTGACGCGCACGAAGGCGACGCCGGAGTAGAAGCCGCCGCCGCCGGTCGAGTCGGACATGTAGACGCCCACCGTCTCGCCCAGGTTCCCGACTACCTCGGTCTCGACATCTACCCCGGTGAACTCGCGCAGGATCGCGAACGGATCGAGACCCGCGAGCTCGCTCGCCATGCCCTCGCCCAAATCCGTCGCGCCGCGCATCGCCTGCGTGATGCTCTTCAGGTTCGTGCGCGCGACGATCGCGACCGTCGCATCGCGCGGGATCAAGGCCAACGCTTCGCGCTCGATGCTGCCGCTGGGCACGGAGCCGTTCGTGTGCGCCATCGTGACCCAGTCGGTCATGCGCAACGTCGCGAACGACCGATCGGCGCCGTGACCGAGCGCGCCTTGCACGACGAGGTCTTCGACGCCCGCCTCGCGCAGCGCCTCCGCCGCTTCGGGCCCGCCGAACATGGCCAGCACATCGCTCAGGCTGCCGAAGTCCATCCGGAATGCCACGGCGGGCGCGACACCCGCGGGGAGATCCAGCGTCCCGAGTAGGCGCTCGCGCATGTCGAGGTCCGTGCCGACGACGAGCGTGTCGGGTCGCCCCGCGCGCACGACGCCGTGGTGGACGGAGATTCCGCCGAGGTCCAGCACCGAGAGGCCGGTCGCCTCGTCCATCCCGAGCGACGGCACGCCGTAGCGCGAGAGGACCGCCGTGAGGAGGTCCGCGCGTCGACGCGCTTCGTCCGCCGAAGCTCCACGGAATGTCATCTGCGCGCGAACGGGCATGTCCGCGGCGGCCTCGCCCTCGGAGGGTCCGACCGACATGCTCATCGGTCCGAGGAAGAGCCCCGCGGCCAGGTCGAGCGCGTCGCCGGGGAACTCCGGATCGCCCATCTCGTCGGGCAGCTCGAGCAGGCGCGCTCCGAGCTGGCGCAGAGCGTCGCGCACGCCGGCATCCTTGGGATCGACCATCAGTGCGTCGAGACCGCCCGACCACAGGTAGAGCATGTCTCCGGACGCGATGGGCTGGAATTCGGGCGGCGCGGGGACCGCACTGTTTCCTCCCGGCGTGGAGCAGGCGCCCGCGAGTACGCCGATCAGGAGACACGCGAGGCGGGATGTGTGTCGGTTCATGGGGGGCATCGTAGAGGCTTCGAAGGGACGGATCATCGACGCGACGATCGACAGATCGGGGAGCGGGCGAGTACGTTTCCAGGATCGAGCGCATTCCGGCGCGCGGGATTTCTTGTCCCGCCCCGACCGACCGCTCGAACAGCCATCGCGACTCCGACCAGTGATACACCGCGGCTCGCGGCGATCGGTCCACCGACCGGAGCCGCCTCGCCGGAGGAGCGGGACCCGGACTTCCTCGCGCGTCTGGTGGCGCGCGATCGGGAGGCCCTCGGGCGCTTCTACGAGCTCTACCTGGAGAGGATCCACGGATACGTGCGCCGCATGGTCGGAAACGAGACGCTGGCCGAGGACGTGACGCAGGAGGTCTTCGTGCACTTGCAGCGCGCGATCCCCACGTTCGACACGACGCGGGAGCTCGGCCCCTGGGTGTTCACCATCGCCACGAACAAGGTGCGCGACCTGTGGCGATCCAAGCGACACCAGCACGAGGGACGCGCTCAGAGCCTCGACGACGGCGACGAGGGCCAGCGACCGCGCGAGGTCCCGGACGGGCGCCCGGGGCCTCTCCCTGAGCTCGAGGCGGAGGAGCTGCGCGCCACGTTGTCCGCGGCGGTCGACGCCTTGCCCGCGGGACTGCGCGCGGCGTTCGTGCTGCGTTGGCACGAGGGGCTGGAGTTCAGCGACATCGGGCGAATCCTCGAGCGCAACGAGGAAGCCGCGCGCAAGCGCTACTCGCGCGCGCTGGCGGAACTCCGCCGCATCCTCGAGGATTCCGCGCGCGCGAGCCGGAGGGGCGCATGAGCGGCAAGCACGGATCCGACCGGGACGCCGAGCCGGACGTCCATCTGCGGTCCGCGCTCGAGCGCCTCGAGCGGCCCGCGGCACGGCCCGAGTTCCGCGCCGCGCTGAAGGAACGCTTCCTCGCGGAAGCCGTCGCGGGCGGCGCCTCGCAGGCAGCGATTTCCGCGCGATCCGCGCCCAGTTCGGGTCGCCGCCTCGTCCTCCTCGGGGTCGCGCTGGTGGCCGCGGCCGGCATCGTGCTGACGTTGTTCCTGAAGAAGGAGCGCGCGCCCGTGTGGCGCGTCCACGGCGAGTCCAGCGCCACCTCGGTCCTCGTCGACGGTCTCGCGGTGCGCGTCGACGACACAGCACTCCTCGTGCAAGCGCTCGGCTCCGCGCGCGAGCTCGAAGTGCGCGGCGGCCATCTGCGCCTATGCGTGCGCGACGAGGTTTGGATCCAGCTCGCCGACGGCACGCGTCTCTCGCAGATGAGGTTCGCCGCCGCGGGCCCTTACCAAGCGAAGACCGACCGCGGGTCGCTCGCCGTGCTGACGCTGCCGGCCTTTGGAGGTCGCGGAATGCGCGTGATCACCGAAGATTTCGACCTGGAAGTCGTCGGGACGACCTTTGCAGTCGACGTCTACGCGAGTGGGAGCTGCTTGTGCACGCTCGAAGGCAGCGTGGAGTGCCGGCCCGCCGGCGCAGCAGCCGCGAAGTCCGTCGGGTCGGGTCAGATGTGCTTCGCATTCCGCGACCGCAGCACCCCGCTCTGGGGCACGGCGAGCGAATCGCACCTGGAGCCTCTGCGGTCCCTGGGCGAGTAGGCGCCGAAGTTCCGCCCCACCCGCCATGCAGTCAGTCCCGGTCGAATTGACGCCCGAGCGGATCGTCGCGCTGGCGCTCTTGCCGCAGGTCGCGCTCCTGTGCGTCGGGTTGATCGTGGCTCAGGTGATGTCGGGGATCGCGCGCGTCAAGGTCGGACCGGTGATCGCGGCCGACCGGAGCCGCGCGACGCGGTGGCGCATCGCGATGACGGTCCTGATCGCGAGCCTCGCGGGCTGGATCCTGCTCGACGGCAGCGTGTGGCCAGTGCCGGTCCTCCTGTGTCTCGGCAGCGCGCTGCTGCTCGCCTACACGACGCCGACGACGCGGACCGCGATCCTCGGCGAAGGCGGCGTGCAGATCGGTTGGTACGCGCGCCGCTTCGAATCCCTCGAGGAATGGCGTCTGACCGGCGATCACTTGCGCTTCCGACTGTTCGGCGAGTGGACCTCCGTGCCGTGCCCGCCCGCGCACCAGGCCGAGTTGCGCGCCAAGCTCGAACAGCTCGTGCCCGAGCGCGAGAGCCCGTTCCAGGACTGAGCGCGCGCGCGGGTTTCTACAAAAACTCGTCTGGCGCCGCGGAAGGAGCGATTTGGGGCCCGTCTCGCGGTGCGGAATGCTCCTTGCTTCGGGGGCCAGTCGGCACGCGCTCCCTAGCGCGACACGCCACGCACGCACCACGACTCCGCACACAAGGAACCCAGCATGTCCGCGCATCACTTCCTCTCGAGTTCTGTTCTCGTCGGCCTACTGGCCCTCTCGGTTCCGGCGCTCCAGGGCTGCCGCACGAACCAGAGCGCTTCGAGTCAGTTGAGCGACTCGGCCATCACCACCTCGGTGAAGACGAAGATGATCGGCGACGCCGACGTCAAAGCGCACAACATCGACGTCAACACCGAAGAAGGTGTCGTCTACCTACTCGGTCGCGTCGCCACGCCGGCCGAAAAGGCCGAAGCGGAGCGCATCGCGCGCTCGTGCGACGGCGTGGTCAACGTCGTGAATCACCTCGAGGTCGGCGAAGCCCGCTGATCTCGGCGCGCCCGCATCGCCGCACCCGGTCAATTCGACCGCGCGCGCCGGGCGCACAACCTCACACGGAGTACCGTCTCATGGAATCGATTCGCTCAAGAGCTCGCGCCGGCAAGGTCAAGATGGGCATCCTGTTGTGGGCCCTCGGCATCCCGATCCCGTTCGTACTCCTCTTCCTGCTCATCCGCGGCTGCGCTGGCTGATCGGATCGGCGCAAGTCAACTGTGTACCGAGCGTTCGGCCGCGTAGCGCTTGCGCCACGCGGCCGCTTCGTCGGCAGTCCACAGGTGCTGCATGTCGCTCTCGAAACAGCGCAGGTCGTAAGACGCGCCGCGCCAACCCGGGCCGGGGCCGCCGGCCCACGCGTCGAGGAACAGGACGCGCGCGAGGCCGCCGGGCGGCACGACGAGCAGGTTGCGCGTCCACAAATCTCGATGCACGAAGCGCAAAGCGTGCATGCGCGCCACTTCGCGCGCGATCTCGTCCAGCACCAAGCCACGTTCCGCAGCCTCCGGCCCGACGGCGAGCCAGTCGTTCAACTGCGCCGCATCCGGCACGAAGCGCGTGACGAGGAACTGCCAGCGCGGGATGCCGCGCAGCACGAGGCCGCCAGCCGCGAGCGGCAGCGGTGTCGCGAAGAGACGGCGGGTCAGCCAGGCGAGGTTGTAGAACTCGTTCACGCGGGGCAGCCGCGAGCGCAGCAGCATTCGTTTCAGCCCCCAGCGAATCGCGGACTTGCCGTGGAGTGGGCTGCACTTCATCACGGCGTCCTCGTCGGCGAGTCGAACGCGCTCGATGCCGCGCCGACCGTCGGTCGCGGCGCGCAGGGCGAGTTCCGCCGCGGTCTCCATGACCTCGGGCCTCCACCCCACGACGTGGAGCGCGCCGAGCGCGGTCCTACGATCCAGCCGGTCCAAGGTTGCCGGGGGTCGGCGGCAGGTCCAGCTCGAAGAGGCTCTCGCGCACGCGGCGCACCGCCGGCTCGCGGTCTGAGACGGGCGCGCGCTTGATGGCGACCGTGAACGTCTGCTGCGACACGAAGCGAAAGGAGTGATGGAAGTCGACGATTCCCGCGCCCGATTCCTCGAAAACGCGGCGCAGAGTGCGCTTGCTCACGGCGCGCCGCCCCGTCGGGCCCTCGCTGCGACGCAATCCGACACGCCGACGCCACGCATGCCACGACGCCGAATCCCAGAAGGACGCGATCACCATGCGCGAGCTGACGCGGACGAGTTCGCGCACGACGGATTCCATGACCTCCTCGTCCTGCAGGTGGTGCAGCAACCGACAACACACGACCACGTCGAACGAGTCATCGGCGAACGGCAGTCGCTCGGCGTCGGCCCGCACGAGCGCCGCGTCCGGCGCCGTCGCGGCCTCGGTCAGCATCGTGGGCGACACGTCGGTTCCGACGTAGCGCATGCCGCGCCGCTCGAGCACGCCGCGCAGACGCCCGGTGCCGCAGGGCATGTCGAGCACCGGCTTCAACGCCGGACGCACACCGTGCAAGTCGAGGATGCGCTCGACCAGCATCGGATCACGCAGCGCCGCGCGTGGATCGCGAAAACGGCGGATGGCGTAGCGCGCTCCCGCGTCCTCCGTTTGCCAGCGTGCACGAACCTTCGCGCGCAGTTCGTCGGCGGGGCGGAGCGGGTCCATGGCCAAGCGTTTGAGTCTAGCAGGCCTCGGGACGCAGGCGCGGCCACAGCACGAGCACGGCTCCGGCGAACAAGAGTCCCGCGCCGAGGAGGCGCGTGGGCGTGATCTCGATCTTCCCGGCCGGCAGCCCGAAATGATCGAGCGCCAGAGCGGTCGTGAGCTGCGCCGCGACCATGAGCGCCGTCGTGGGCCCCGCGCCGAGCCGCGGGAACGCGAACGCGGCGCCGGCGATGATGAACAGCCCGTACGCGCCGCCGACGTAGAGCCACCACGGCGACGCGGGCTCGGTCACGACGCCGCGGCGCGTGAAGAGCCACGCCAGGAGCGCGATGGCGAAGACGATGGTCGCGTTGACGAGCACTGCGCTCGAGAGGCCGATGCGACCGCTGAGCGTGCCGTTCGTAGCGCCCTGCACGGCGGAAGCGGTGCCCATCGCGAGCGCCAGGAGGACGAGGAGCCAGGTCATGGAGGGATCGCTCGAATGCGGGTGTTCAGTCGGACAGCAGGTCGGTGATCAGGCGCGTCAGCAAGCGTTCCAGCACGGCACGTCGATAGAGCGCGGTCGAGCGCACGTCGTCGCGCGGCCGCACGTCGTGCTGGAGCGCCAGGCGCACGGCCGAAGCGATCGTTCCGGGCTCGATACCCGCAGCGACCGCGGCCTCCAGCGCGCGCAGGCGGACCGTGCACTCCGCGACTGAGCCCGCGGCGATGCGCGCACCGCTCCCGCGTGGCCCGAGGGCGAGCGCGACCACGACCTTGCTGATCGACTGTGCGCGGCGCGTACCGACCTTGCGGAACGCGCGGCGTTCGCCGACGGGACGCCGCGGCAGTGCAATCGACTCGATCAGCTCGTCGTGGCGGCGCGCGGTCGTTCTGTAGCCGGTGACGAAGTCCTCGATCGCGAGCTCGCGCGACCCCGCGTGCGAGCAGAGACGCACGCGCGCGCCGAGCACGAAGAGCACCGGCACGAGGTCCGCTGCCGGCGACGCCGTACCCAGATTGCCGCCGATCGTCGCGCGATTCTGGATCTGCACGGCACCGACCTCGCGCGCGGACTCGACCACCAGGTCCGCGTGCCGCGCGAGCTCGCTCGAGCCCACGATGTCGGTGCACGTCGTTCCCGCGCCGATCTCGACGCCCGCTTCCGTCTCGCGGATCCAGCGCAGCTCGCGCACGCGCCCGACGTCGAGCACGAAGTCCGGTCGCGTGCGCCCGCTCTCCATCTCGACGACGAGGTCCGTCCCGCCGGCGAGGATGCGGCTAGCACTCGTGGCGCCGGCGAGCGCCGCCAGCGCTTGGTCGATCGTTCGCGCGGAGACGACCTTCACCGTGCGTCCTCGCGCGCAGCGGCGAGTGCCGCCGCGACGATCGCGCCGTATCCCGTGCAGCGGCACAGATTGCCGGCCAACGCGATGCGCGCTCCGTCTTCCGTCGGCTCGGTGCCGTCGCGGCGGCACGCGTCGATCCACGCGCGCGTCATCACGATCATGCCCGGCGTGCAGATGCCGCACTGCGCGCCGCCGTGATCGAGGAAAGCGGCCTGAACGCGCTCGAAACCGGCGCCTTCGACGGTGACGACGTCCGTTCCATCGACTTGGCATGCGGGTGCGAGGCACGCGAGCACGGCCTCGCCGTCGACGAGCACGGTGCACGCGCCGCACTCGCCTTCGCCGCAACCTTCCTTGGATCCGCACAGGCCCAGGTCGTCGCGCAGCACGTCGAGCAGGCGGCGCAGCGGCGGCACGGAGATGGTCCGCGCCACGCCGTTGACGCGCACCCAGAGCTCGATCGGATCGCCCTCGTCGAAGATCGACTTCACGTGTTCCTCGCAGCGATTGCGCTGGAATCCTCGAGCAACGCGAGGATTCGCTCGGGCGTCGCCGGCACGCGCGTCGCGTGCACGCGGAGCGCGTCCTCGATCGCCGACAGCACGGCCGGCGCGCCGCCGTCCATCGGCAGCTCGCCCACGCCCTTCGCGCCGTACGGGCCGTGTGGATAGGGGACTTCGACGAGCGTCACGTCGAAGCGCGGCGCGTCGAGTGTCGTCGGCACGATGCACGTCGCGAGTCGGTCCTGCTCGAAGCGCCCGTCGCGCGTCGTGATCACCTCGCGCTGCGCCCAGCCGACGGCTTGCAGCGATCCGCCCTCGATCTGGCCGATGACGAGGCGCGGCTGAAGCGCGCGTCCGACGTCGACGGCGGTCCAGAAGCGCAGCACGTCGACCTCGCACGTGTCGACGTCGACTTCGACAAGGGCGACGTCCGCGGCCCAGCCGAATACCGGGTACGCGTCGCCCGTGTAGTTCGCGTCGTCCCAGCGCACGCCGGCCGGCGACGCATAGGTCACGGTGACGCTGCCGTCGCCGCCGCTCGCGAGGAATCGCCGCGCGCGCTCGCGCCAAGCGCCCGTTCCGTCGCCGACGCGCGCGCGCAGCTCGGCGCAGGCTTGCGCGAGCACGCCGCCGACGACCATGCACGTACGCGACGCGACGGTCGGACCCGAATCGGGCACGCGCGCCGTGTCGGGCGTCGCGAGCGCGAGGTCCGCGACGTCGACACCCAACGCGTCGGCCGCGATCGCCGTGAAGAGCGTGTTCGTGCCCTGGCCGATCTCGGTCGAACCCGCGAGCACCTCCACGCGCCCGTCGGGCAGCAGATCGACGCGCACGCGGCCTTTCAGCATCTCCTCGCCCGACCCGGTGAAACCCGCGCCGTGGAAGAAGAACGACATGCCGAGCCCGCGCCGTTTCGCGCCCGATTCCGCGCGCGGCACGCACCACGCGTGGCGATCGAACGCGCTCGACTGCGCTATGGCTTCGAGCACTTGCACGGATCCCACGCTGTGCTCGAGCAGTTGTCCGGTGGCCGTCGTGTCGCCCGCGACGAGCGCATTCTTGCGCCGCAGCGCGAACGGATGGATCTCGAGCTCGCGCGCCGCGCGATCGAACAGGCGCTCGATCGCGAAGCACGTCTGAGGCGCGCCGAAACCGCGAAACGCGCCGTAGGGAACGTGATTGGTCGCGACGACGCGGCCCACGATGCGCGCGCTCGGCCAGCGGTACGGCCCCGACGCGTGCAGCGTCCCGCGCGACAGCACGACCGGCGACAACGTCGTGTACGCGCCGCCGTCGAAGAGCACGTCGGCGTCCAGCGCGAGGCACGTTCCGTCGGCCCCGAATGCCGCGCGCAGCTTCACACGGCCCGGATGGCGCTTCGGCGTGACCGCCAGGTCCTCGTGGCGGTCGTAGTAGAGCTTCACCGGCCGCTTCGCCGCGCGCGCGAGCAACGCCGCGTGGCACGCGACGACCGACGGATACTCCTCCTTGCCGCCGAACCCGCCGCCGGTCTCCATCTGCACGACGCGCGCCTTCTCGGGCGCGATGCCGAAGCAGCGCACGAGCGCCTTGCGCACGTAGTGCGGGCACTGCAGCGAGCCCTTCACGGTGATCGTGCCGTCGCTATCGGGCGGCCAGGCGATGCAGCCCTGCGGCTCGATGTAGAGCTGCTCCTGACTGTCGGTGCGGTACGTGCCCTCGACCACGATCGCGCCGGCCGGCAGGGAGCGAAACACCGCGTCGACGTCGCCCTTCGCGATGCGGATCGACTTGAAGACCTTCGTCGAGAGTTCCGGGTCGAAGTTCCCGACGGCCGGATCGATGAGCGGCTTCACGGCCGCGAGCGCGCGCTCCAGCGTCGCGACGTCGGGTGCCGCGATCAGCGCCAGCGGCTCGCCCCAGTGCTCGATCGCGCCGCTCGCCAGCACCGGCTGGTCGTCGACGATGAGCGCCTGCACGTTCTCGCCCGGGATGTCCGCTGCCGTCACGAACGCGACGCGCGTCCAGTCGAAGCCCGGATCGCGCTCGAATCCGCGCAGCACGCCGCGTGCGACGTCCGAGCGCACGGTGCCGCCGACCCAGGCGTCGGCCACGCGCAGATCGGCGACGTAGACCGCCTCGCCGCGCACCTTCGCCGGCCCGTCGGGGCGCGCGAGATCCCGGCCGATGAAGCGTTGCATCCGGCCGACGATCGCTTCCGCGGACGGCGTGTTCAAGTCAGGGCCCGAGCCGCCACACCTCGATCGCCGCGCCGAAGCGCTCGGTGCGCAGCAGACGGCGCACGTAGCCGTCCATCGCCTGGTAGTGGAGCAGGCCGAGCTGCTCGATACCCGGCGCCTCGCCCGTCGTGCGGTAGACGAGCGTTCCGCGCTGCTGCGCCAGCGCGTAGAGCTCGCGCCCGCCGGCCAGGAACAGGTTCTTCTTCGTGCGCTCGATCACGACGTAGCGCGGGTTCAGTTCGTCGAGCCAGGCCGTGAGACCTTCCTCGGGTTTCTGCGCCAGCCGACCGGGCGTCATGTAGTGCGCGAGACGCATGGCTGGGAACTCGTAGTCGGGGCGCGTGCCTTGGTACTGCGGCCACACGCTCGTGCGGCCGGCTTTGTCGGCGAGGTCGATCGTCAGCGAGCGCGCGTCGAAAGGCAGCGGCAGGACGAGACCCGGGCTCGCGGCGACGACGGCGTCGCGCGCGTCGGGCTGTTCCGCGAGCCAGCGCGCGACGAGCTCGCCCGAATCGGGTGCGGCCGACACGCGCGCGAAGTGCGCCAGCAAGAGGAGCGGCGCGAGCATCGCGACGCCGGCGACGAGCGCGACCGCGCGGGGACGCGGTCCTGCGAGCCGGACGAGCACCGCCGCGCCGAGGATCGCGATCCAGGGCAGGATCGGCAACAGGAAGCGCTCGAAGACCTCGTTCAGCGGACCGACGACCGCGAGGAAGGGGATCGCGGAGGCGCACGCGACGGTGACGTCGCGGTTCGCGACGACGGCGCGCGTGCTCGTACGCCAGCGGAAGAGAACGCTCGCGAGTCCGCCCGCCGCGAACAGGAGCAGCGCTGGATCGTGCTCCGCGAGGCGCCGCGCGAGCTCCCCGAAACCGGTGAAGTCGGCCGCGGCGAAGTTCAGCTCGTGAGCGCCGCTGCCTCCTAGGCGCAGGCCGTTCTCACGCACGTTCAGCGCGAACGGGTAGGCCCACAGCGCGCCCAGGATCGCGAGCGCCGGGAGGAGGAAAGCGCGTCCGACGCGCTTCGCGATCGTTCCGCCGCCGAGCCACGCGCCCACGAGGAGCGGCGGCAAGGTCGACGCGCCGATCTGCAGGGTCGCGATCGAGAGCGAGGCGAGCACGACGGCAGCTGCGCAGCGCTTTGAGGTCGGACGCTCGGCCACGCGCATCGCGGCCCACGCGGCGAACACGGCGATCGCGGCTTGTGGCGCGTGCGGCCGCGCCTGCGTCGAGAACAGCGCGTGCAGCATCGAGGTCGCGACGAGCGCGCTCGCGATCCACGCCGCCGGCTCGCCCGCGAGACGACGCGCGACGAGCCATGTGCCCGGGATCGCGAGCAGGGACATCGCGAGCACGAGCCAGCGTCCAGCCAAGTACGGTGCGGCGCCGGCGCGCAACATCGCGTCGGCTGCGTCGGGTTGCGCGGAATCGATCTGCGGCGCAGGCCAGGGGATGGTTGCGAGCAGACGCGCCAAGAGCACCGGATAGCGCTCGGCGTACTCGACGTGCTGGATCAGCGCCGGGTCGCCGCGGTAGTCCTGCGCGAGCTGGACGATGTACGTGTCGGGCTCGGGCGAGTGCGGGAGCAGTCGCGTCGAAGCCGGCCAGCGCAGCGCCGCGGCGAGGAGTACGAGCGCGGCGAGGCCGATCCACACGCGTCGCACGAGCGCTGCGCCGTTCGGCTCGGAGGCGTCCTTGGAGCCGGTGGAGATCGTCGCCATCGATCCCCATGCTGCGGCTTCGAGGCGCCCGGATCCAGGCGCGGAACGGACGTCGATTCCAGTAGGATCCCCGCCCCGATGAGCGCGACCGGCGATCTGTTTGCGACGCACGCCCGACCGGAGGAGCCGGGCGAGGACCTCCTGCGCGGCTTGAACGCGGCGCAGGTCGAGGCCGTGACGCATGGCTCCGGAGCGATGTTGATCGTCGCCGGACCGGGCTCGGGCAAGACGCGCGTCATCACGCGCCGGATCGCCTGGCTGGTGCGCAATCGGCACGTGGATCCGCGACGAATTCTGGCGATCACGTTCACGAACAAGGCCGCGCGTGAGATGCGCGAACGCGTGGCGCAGATCCTGCCCGAGGCGAGCCGTGCCTGGATCAGCACGTTCCACTCCATGGGCGCGCGGATCCTGCGGCGCGAGATCGAGATCCTCGGCGGGTACACGCGCGACTTCACGATCTACGACACCGCCGACCGAGCGGCGGTGATCAAGCGCGCGATCCAGGACTCCGACTACGACATCACGCGCTTCAAGCCGGCCGTCGTCGGCGGGTGGATCAGCGCCTGGAAGAATCAGGGTTACGAAGCGCCCGAGGACGCCGACGTCGCGCGCGTCGTCGCCGACGAGGAAGAGGGCGACGGCGCGCTCGAGACCGAGGTCTTCACGCGCGTCCGCAAGCGCTACGAGGAGTCGCTGCGCTCTTCGAACGCGCTCGATTTCGACGACCTCTTGGTCAAGGTGCTCGAGCTCTTCGAGCGCCATCCCGGCGTGCGCGACGCGTACGCCGAGCGCTTCGAGCACCTGCTCGTGGACGAGTACCAGGACACGAACCGCGTGCAGTACCGGATCGTGCGCCACCTCGGCTCGCGGCACGGCAATGTCGCGGTGTGCGGCGATCCGGACCAGTCGATCTACGGCTGGCGCGGCGCCGACATCCAGAACATCCTCGACTTCGAGCGCGACTTCCCCGGCTGCCGCGTCGTGCTGCTCGAGCAGAACTACCGCTCGGTGAACACGGTCCTCAAGGCCGCGCAGGCCGTGATCGAGCGCAATTCGCAGCGCAAACGGAAGGATCTGTGGAGCGAGCGCGGCGACGGCGAGCGCATCGCGGTGCTGGAGTGCGAGCACGAGCAGGACGAGGCCGAGCGCATCGCCGAGAAGATCCTCGCGCTGCGCCGCGAGGGCGTGCGCGCCAAGGAGATCGCGATCTTCTATCGCGTGAACTTCCTCCAACGCGCGATCGAGAGCGCGCTGCGCCTCGCGCGCATCCCGTACCAAGTCGTGGCCGGCACCGAGTTCTACGAGCGCCGCGAGATCAAGGACCTCGTCGCCTACGCCAAGCTGGCCGTGAACCCGCGCGACGATGTCGCGTTCCGCCGCGCGGTGAACACGCCGGCGCGCGGCATCGGCGAGAAGTCGCTGGCGCAAGTGCAGCGTTTCGCGGCCGATCGGCGCATCTCGCAGCTCGAAGCGGGGCGCTCGACCGAGCTGCGATCGCAGATCCGCGGCCGCGCGAAGGCCGGGCTCGAGTCGTTCGGCGTGCTCGCGACGAAGCTCCACGAGATCGCGACCTTGCCGGCCGGGCTCGCCCTGCGCGGCGTCTTGGGGCTGATCGACACCGCCGCCTGGTACTCCGAGATGGCGACCGAACAGGACGTCGACCGCGAAGCCAACGTCGAGGAGCTCGTCGGTCACGCCGACGCCTACGAGGAAGACGTGCTCGCCCGCCGCGCGAACGGCGAGGAAGTGCGCGGCGGCCTGCCCGGCTTCCTGGAGGAGATCGCGCTCGTCAGCGACGCCGACGCGCTCGAGGACGACACGGATCGCGTCACGCTGATGACGCTGCACGCCGCGAAAGGCCTGGAATTCCCGGTCGTTTTTCTGGCCGGATGCGAGGAAGAGATCCTGCCGCACGTGCGCGCGATCCGTCAGGCCGAGGAAGGTTCCGATGCCGAATCGGGCATCGAGGAGGAACGCCGACTCTTCTACGTCGGCCTGACGCGCGCGGCTGATCGTCTGCACCTCTCCCACGCGCGCTCGCGACGCACGTTCGGCGAGTGGTCGTACCGTTCGCCCTCGCGCTTCCTGTCCGAGATCCCGAAGGAACTCATGTCCGGCTCGTTGCCCGAAGAGGACGAGCTCGTCGTTCTCGGCACGTTCGAGACGTCGCCATCGGCCCCGGATCTCGCGGCGGGCGACCGCGTCGAGCACGACCACTTCGGTCGCGGCGTCATCGAGACCTTGCAAGGCCGCGGCATCAACGCGCGCGCGACCGTGCGCTTCCCGGCGCACGGCACGAAGACGCTGCTCCTGCAGTACGCGAAGCTCAAGAAGATCGGGAGCGCAACGCGATGAGCACCGACGGACTGCGCGCGCGGCTCGCCGCGCTCGTCGACGAGGCGAAGAGGGCCGACGCGCTCGTCGAGCTCGAGACCGCCTGGCGCGAGCTCGTCGCCACCGCGACGCCCGTTCAAGGCGCGATCCCAGAGCGCTTCGGCATCGTGGGCGACAGCCCGAAGATGCGCGCCTTGTTCGAGCTGCTCGGCAAGGTCGCCGCGACCGACGTCAGCGCGCTGATCCTGGGCGAAACGGGCACCGGCAAGGAGCTCGTCGCGAAGGCGCTACACGAGCACGGCAAGCGCAAAGCCAAGCTGTTTCTGGCCGAAAACTGCGCCGCCGTGCCCGCGAACCTGCTCGAGAGCGAGCTGTTCGGCCACGCCAAGGGCTCGTTCACCGGCGCGCACGTCGACCGGCAGGGCCACTTCGTCGCCGCGAACGGCGGCACGGTGTTCCTCGACGAGATCGGCGACATGCCGCTCGCGATGCAGTCGAAGCTCCTGCGCGTGCTCCAGGAGGGCGAAGTGCGCCCCGTCGGCTCGAACAAAGTCCTGAAGGTCGACGTGCGCATCGTCGCCGCGACCAACAAAGACCTGGCCGCGATGTGCAAACAGGGCACGTTCCGCGAGGACCTCTACTTCCGTCTCAATGTGATCACGCTGCAGCTCCCGCCGCTACGCGAACGTCCGGGGGACGTACCGCGGCTCGTGCACTTCTTTCTCGAGAAGCTCGCGACGGAGGTCGGTGGTCCGCTCGGCATCACGGACGAAGCGCTGAAAGCGCTCGAAGCCTGGCGCTGGCCCGGCAACGTGCGCGAGCTCGAGAACGTGATCCGCCGCGCCGCCGTGTTCGCGCACGGAACGATCGTGCCGGCGGACCTGGGGCCGCCGATCGTCACGAGTTGAGGCCCCCGGCGCGGCTCTACCGCTACTGCGCCCGGAGCCTCGCCAACTGAGCCTCGCCGTGGCGGCGCCGCGCGGCCTTCGTCTCGGCGGGCAGACGCTCGTCCGCGTCGAGCGTGCTCAACGACGCCTCGTAGGCCGCGATCGCGCGGGTCGTGTCCTTCGCCTTCATCCAAGCCTCGCCGAAGCTGTCGTGCGCATTCGATGAGCCGGGAAAAACGGTCGCAACGAGGCGGAACAGCTCGATCGCCTGCTCGAGATCGCTGTCCATGAACGCGTAGCCCAGGTTGTTCGCCATGTTCTCGTCCTCGGCGACGGTCTCCGGGGCGGACACCGCTCGCGCGCGCCATGCGCTGATGGCCTCATCGAATCGTCCGGCCTCGAGCTCGAACAGGTGGTGCCGCACCGTGCCGGTGAGCCGCACCGTCTTCCTCGCGGGTTCGCCCATGGGCTGGACCTCCATGGAACCCGTCGCGTCGATCCAAAACTCCGCGCCGTCGTGCCGCGCGATGAGGCGGTCGGGCGCGATCGGAACCAGCTCGATGGGCGTTCCGAATGGCGAACGCAGCTCGAGCTTTCCGGTCGTGTCGGTGATCGCGGCGGGAAATTGTCCGATCGAGAACTGGCCGACGAAGCGCGCACGTTGCGCCGGCTCGAGCGCGATGCGAACGACCTTCGGATCGGCACCCGGCCAGCCGTACTCCGCGAAAACGGCGCGTTCGATCTCCTGGATGATCTCCATCCCGTTGTCCGAGTTCGCCATCACGACGAGGCCGTAGCCGCCGTCGAGGCTGACGATCACGTTCGCCCGGAAGCCCGCATCCGCGCCGCCGTGGCCGAAGAATCGCGCTCCATTGCGCTCGTTCAGGAACACGCCGAGTCCGACCGCCGCGGGGCCTCCGACGTCGATCACTTTCGTCGTCATCTGGGTCGCGATCGCCTCGGAGACGTGCGCGGATCTATTCGCCCGAGCGCGCGCGATCTCGATGAAGCAGCGTGCGAGATCCGACGAAGTCGTCCACAGGCCCGCGGCCGCCATCTCCGGATACACGTTGCGCTTGCCGGGAATCACGGAGCCGCCGAGCCATGGCCGGCGGCTGCGTGCTTCAAGCGATCCGGCGGCAGCGCCTGCTCGAACGTGCTGTGCTCCATGCCGAGCGGCCTCAGCACGCGCTTCGCGAGGACCTCGGGATACGGCAGTGTGGAACGCTCGGTCAACGCGAGCTGCGTGACCGTCGTGCCACCGCCGGAGTACCGGTACCTCGTGCCCGGCGCGAGGTCCACGCGGATCGCCGGCGTGTTCGCTGGTTCCGCGCCGTCGAGGATCTGCAGCACCGTCGGAACCGGCTCGCCCGCGGCGTACCCGGGGAAGCCGTGCACCGTCGTGCCCGCCGTGTGGCTGAGCAACCGGCGCAACGTCACCGGCGACGCGCGCGTCCATTCGTTGTCCGGCAGCTTCCAGGTCTCGAGCAGCTCGTTGACCGGTCGATCCAGCGCGAGCGTTCCATCCGCGGCCGCCATGAGTACGGCCAGCGCGTTGACCGACTTGCTGATCGAGCCGGCGAGGAAGATCGTCTCCTCGGTCGCTCGATCGCCGGCCTCGACATCGGCCATTCCGTACGCTTGCGCCCACTGCAGTTCGTAGTCGCTGAACAGGGCGATGCTCACCGCCGGGACCCGGTGCTGGCGCAGGCGTTCCTCGATCGAGTAGCGCACCTCCTCGCCCTGCACCTGCACGCGCGGCAGCAAGCCGTGCTCGATGCGCATGCGAGCCGTCTGCGAGGTGGGCGTGCGCGAGGGAGGAATCGATGAGCCTGCGCCCGGTGCTCCGCAGGCGGTCGCGACTACGAGCAAGATCCACGCGGTGTGCTTCATCGCGGCGAGGGTACTGGCCATCGGCCGGGGGCGCATCACCGGCGACGCGCACGATCCAAGTGTCTCTCTCGAGTGGGCAAGGGTGATGGAGAGAAGGCCGCCCTGCAGAAAGCGCACAGCCGACCGGCTCGAGCGATTCGGTCGCCGCGAACGGCGTGCGCTTTCGGCGAACTCGATCAGCCCGGTCCGAGCGGCAATCCGAGCGCCATCCACACACCGAGCAACACGCTCCACACGACGAGGAACGCGACCGAGTAGGGCAACATGGTCGCCACGAGCGTCCCGATCCCTGCGTCCTTCTGGTAGCGCTGGAAGAACGCGATGATCAGCGCGAAGTAGCTCATCATCGGGGACACGATGTTCGTGCACGAATCGCCGACGCGGTACGCCGCCTGCGTCAGCTCGGGCGCGTAACCCAGGATCTGGAACATGGGCACGAAGATGGGCGCCATGATCGCCCACTTGGCGGAAGCGCTGCCCATGAAGAGGTTCAGGAGCGCCGTCAGCAGGATGAAACCGATCATCAGCGGCACGCCCGAGAGCCCCGTCGCCTTCAACATGCTCGCGCCCTCGACAGCCACGACGAGCCCGAGGTTCGTCCAGTTGAAGAACGCCACGAATTGCGCGGCGAAGAAGACGAGGACCAGGTAACTGGCCAGCGTCTCCATCGACTTCGACATGCCTTTCATGACCTGCGTGTCGTTCCGGATCGTGCCCGCGCCCACGCCGTAGGCGATGCCGAGCAGCGCTCCTGCCGCGAAGATCAGCGCGACGATGCCTGAGAGAAATGGCGAGTGGAGCAGGCTCCCGGTCTTCGGATCGCGCAGGAATCCGTTCTCGGGCACGGTGCCGAAGAGGATCACGGCCGTGAACACCGCGGCGGCGATCGCCGCGAACGTCAGACCGCGCCGCTCGCTCGCATCGAGCGCACGCAGCGCCGAATCGTCGCCACCCGCGTCCTGCCATGGCCCTAGTCGCGGCTCGACGATCCGGTCCGTCACGTACCAGCCGACGCTGGTGATCAGGAACGTCGACACGAGCATGAAGTAGTAATTGCAGGCCGGATTGACCTGGTAGCCGGGCTCGATGATGCGCGCCGCTTCCTGGGTCAGGCCCGAGAGCAGCGGGTCGATCGTCCCCAGGAACAGGTTCGCGCTGTAGCCGCCCGACACGCCGGCGAACGCGGCCGCCATGCCCGCGATCGGATGTCGCCCGGCCGCGGCGAAGATCAGCGCGGCCAGCGGGATCAGCAACACGTAGCCGATCTCGCTCGCCATGTTCGAGAGCACGCCCGTGAACACGACGACCAGCGTCAGCAGCTTGCGCGGCGCCTTGGTCACGAAGAGACGCATGCCTGTGCCGATGAACCCGCTGGATTCAGCGATGCCGATGCCGAGCAGCGCCACGAGCACCGTTCCGAGCGGCGCGAAGCCGGTGAAGTTCGTGACGAGCCCGGTGAGGATCCGGTGCAGGCCCTCGATCGTGAGGAGGCTGATCGGCCGCACGATGTCGTCCGTGCCCGGCTTCACGACCTCGACCCCCATCCGCACCGCGATGTCGGAGGCGACCACCACGAGGAGCGAGAGGACGAGGAACAGCGTCGCCGGGTGGGGGAGCGCATTTCCGATGCGCTCGATCCAGCGCAGGATCCGCGCTCCGCCTGGGGTCGCCGTGGGGGTCGTGGTCATGTTCGGTGCTCCGCGGGTGGGGGCGCCCCTTGTACGGGAACTTCGGCGGTCTCGCCGCAACCTTCGCCGGTTCCCAAGAGGCTACGGCGAACGACACGACGGTCGGCGCGGGATGCTCCGACGAGCTCGGTCGAGCGGCCGCACACGGACGTGCTCGTCCCGAGCGCGGGACGGGAGCTCCGCGACGTATCCTCACGCGCGCGCGCCGCGCCGTCAGGCTCGGTACGTTGCTTCCCAGCCGTGCGTTGATCCGATCTCGATCCGGCGGATCGAGACGATGTGGAGCGGATTCCACGCGCCGCTGAGCAGGTCGGCGAGCGCATCGTTGCGGTCGGCCGGCGAAGCGAGTGTGTCGGCCTCGAACCACGTGCCCTGCTCGAGCACGGGGACGTCGTCCGGCAGCGCTCCCCCGCTCGCGGGCGTGCTCTTCCTCGAGGTCGAATTCTTCTTCGTTTTGCGAGCCATCGTGTCCCCCTGTCAGAGCCTTGGAAACGCTCACGAGCGACGCGGCGCGGAATCGGCGCCACTCGGATTCGAGCGCGCTCACGCTCGAATTGTCGGCGTGCGATCAGTCCCGCGACGCGAGCCGCTCGGCTTCGAGCAGCATCCGTCCGTACGTGCCGCGCAGGCGGCCCTCGATCGACGTGATCTCCGCCTGCACGCGCGCCAGCTCCGCGCGGCGGTCGTCGGCGTCGGCGCTGGCGTTCGCGAAGCTCGCGCGGAGATTCGCCGACGTGCGGCGCAGCGCATCGAGGTAGGAGATCAACGCGCGGTACGCGCTGGGCTCGCGGGCGATCGGCGTGTCCTCCTCGAGGCCGGTCGGGATCTTCAACGTTCCATCGCGGACCGCGACCGGTCGACGCACGGGGAGGAGCCGGTCGGCGAGCTCGTCGAGACGCCCGACCATCTCGGCCTCGGCGCCGTCGGGCTGCGTCTGCGCGCGCGCGGCGAGCACGCGGTAGGTCTGCGCGACGCGGCTCATTTCGGCGCCGACCGCGGGCGCGGTCGACGTCGGCTGCTGGCCCGATTCGAGCACCGCGTGCGTGGGCATCGGCGGTCCGAGCGCTCCGCCCGGCAGGATCCGCACGTCGAAACCGAGGTATCCGATCGCGATAGGGCGCGGGAACTTCTCCGCCAGCGTGATCGAGTTGCCCGAGGCCGCCGTGACCTTGAGCGAGGCACCGGGCGCCATGTCCGCGGCCAGCGACGTGTTCAAGCTGGCGAGCGCGGCGTCGTAGTTGGCCGGCGTGAACGCGCCGTCCTCCTTGCGTCCGACGGCGAGCGTCGGGATCTCGGCCGGCTTCGGCGCGCCGACCGCGAGACCGGCGGACGTCGAGCTCGACGCGTCCAGCGTCACCTTGAGGCGGCCCGCCAGGAACACGCGCGTCACGACGCGCAAGTAGCGCTCCTTCCCGTCCTCCTCGCGCGCGTACTCCGCCAGGAACGACGATTCCTCGGCGGCCCAGGCGCGCAGATCCGCGTGCAGCGAAACCACGTCGACGCCGTAAGTGCGCGCGTCGTCGATCGTAACCGAGCCCGTTGCGCTACTCGCGCCGAGGAGGCTGAGCCCGACCGGAACTCCCTGGATCGGCAGAGCGCCTGAGAACGCCTGACCGCTCTTCACCGTGAACGAATACGTCGGGAACGCAGCTGCCGGCGCGAGCTCGAAGCTCTGCGGCTCGCCGGGCTTCAGCCAGGACTTCGGCAGGTCCTTGGCCGCGAACGAGCGCGCGTAGAACGGCTCGTAACCGCGCGGGTCGAGGCGCGCGAGATGGTTCGCGAGCGCGAGATAGCCCGCCTCCTCGTAGACGCGATGCTGCTCGTCGACCGTCTCCGTGACGAGGAAGACGTCGCCCGGCTGCAGGTCCTCCGTCAACGGATAGACGGGGATCACCTGGCTCGCGCGGATCGTCTGGCTCCAGTCCTTCGCGACGCGCGCGAGATCGATCTGTGCGTAGCGGCTGCGGCGCGCGACCTCCGCCTCGTGCAGCGCGACGCACCCCGTGCCGAGGATTGTCGATGCCGCGATGGCGATGGCGAGCGCGAGAGTACGGGCGCGCGAGACGCGCTGCGTCGAGCGATGCATGATCGAAGCTCCGGCGGAAGGACGGACGGGCACGAAAGGTAGCGAACGTCGCGGCTGCGTCCAGGGGGACGAGGTCGTTCAGCCGCGTCGCCAAGCGCGAAACTGGAACCGTCCGCGCGACGAGCGCACGCCGGGGATCGTCTCGAAGATCCGCAGCACGCTCGCGGCGAACCGCACCAACCCGCGCGCGCGTTCCGACGAGTTTCGCGCGCGAAACTCGACTTCTTCCGCGGGCGGCGCGGCGTGCACGCCGAGCGCACCCGCGGCACTCAGCCCGGCCGCGCACACCATCTCGTGGACGTCGCGCGCGTTCAAGGAGCGGAACGGCCCGATGCTCGGATCCGGGGCGAGCACGTATTCGACGCCGCCCAGTCCGCCGCGGTGCGCGCGCGCCCATTCCATGAGGTCGTGGTACGAGCCGCGCTGGACGAGCCCGATGACGAGCGTGCCGCCCGGCGCGAGCCAACGCGTCATGTCGGCGATGAGGCGCGGTCGATCCGCCGCGCGCAAGTTCTCGAGCCGATAGAAGCACGAGACGACGTCGTAAGCGCCATCGGGCGGAGTCGGCAGCGCGCTCGACGGACTCGGCCAGCCGAACGCGCGCGCACGCGGTCGCACGCGGCCGGCCACGAAATCGGCGACCTCGCTGGTGCGCTCGACCACGTCGAACTGGAACCCCGGGCGCAACTTCGCCAGACGTTCGGTGACGATGCCCGTGCAGGGCAGCACGTCGAGCCAGCGCGGCGCGGCGGCCGGATCGCCGTTGATTTCGCGACCTTTGGTCACGAGCGCGTCGAGCGCCGTCCCGAGCGCGTCCACTTCCCAAGCGCGCGGTTTGTTGTGGCGCAACCCGTTCAAAACGCGCGCGCGCTGGTACACCGCCAAGAGATCCGCGTCCCAGTCCTCGGGATCCGGCGAGCCCGGAATCGGCTTGCCGGCGTAGTGATTCCAGTGCGCGACGTGCTCGAGCGGCCGACGTTTCGGCCCGGAACGCGGCGGATTCGCGGGATATCCGAGCGCGAGCACGGCGACCACGAGCCGGTCCTCGGGCAGGCCGACGACCTCGCGCACTTTCTCGCGATCGCCCGTCTGCGTGATCCAGAACGTGCCGAGTCCGAGCACGTGCGCGGCGAGGCTCATGTTCTCGATCGCAGCGCTCGCCGATTGGATGTTGGCCCACGCGTCTTCGCTGAAATCGCGGCCGTAACTGACGATCACGTTGATCGGCGCGTTGCCCATCTGCGACGAGAGCGCCGCGAGTCGCGCGTTGACCGCGGGATCGTCGACGACGACGAAATCCCACATCTGGTAGTTGCACGAACTCGGAGCCCAGATTCCGGCGTGCAGCACCTGGGTCACGAGCTCGCGCGGAACCGGATCGGGCTTGAAGCGCCGGATCGAGCGCCGCTCGTACAGCGCGCGCCAGAAATCGAACGCGGGCGTCGGACCGGGCGCGACGCCCGCGTCGGCTTCGGCCGCGAGCTGCGGCGTGCCGTGCGCTTCCTCGGGAATTCCGACCGAAGCCTGGGCTGTGGGCTCGCGCGGCGCTTCGGCGGGGGACGGGTGCATCGGGCCGATCGGAGTCTACCGCGCTCGAACGGCGCGTTCGCGCTCGAAGCGCGACGGGGCGCCGCGATCGCCGTAGCATCCGCGCCCATGCTCTCACGCCTCCCCCCGTGCGCTGCTCTCGCGGCGTTGGCGCTCCTCCCCGCGTTCGCGCGCGCGCAGACCGTTCCGACTCCCGAGAGCCACCTCGGGCACGCCGTCGGCGCCGACTTCGTCCTACCCGGCTGGGACGTCGTGCGCACCTACTTCGAGCAGCTCGACGCGGCCAGCGCGCGCGTCACTCTCGAGAGAGTCGGTCAGACGACCGAGGGCCGCGACTTCGTCGTCGCCGTCATCACGAGCGAGGAGAACCAGGCGCGTCTCGGTGTCTTGAAGGAGCACGCGCGCGTTCTCGCCGATCCGCGCGGCGCGCAGACGGCACAGATCGAGAGCGCGCTGGCCGACGGCAAGGTCTTCGTGATGATCTCGTGCGCGATGCACGCGACGGAGGTCGCGGCGCCGCAGTTCGCGATGCAGCTCGCGCATCGGCTCGCGACCTCCGAGGAGGAGCCGTGGAAGTCAGCGCGGCGCGAGCTCGTCGTCGTGCTGCTGCCCAGCACGAACCCCGACGGACAGGACCACGTCGCCGATTGGTACGCGAAAATCGTCGGCACTCCTTACGAAGACGCGGGGCTGACGAAGCTCTATCAGCACTACGCCGGGCACGACAACAACCGCGACTGGTTCATGTTGTCCCTGGCCGAGACGCGCATCGTCTCGCGACTGCTCTACGCGGAGTGGCGTCCGCAGGTCTACTGGGACGTGCACCAGCAGGGCGCGCGCCAAGAGCGCATGTTCGTCCCGCCGTTTCGCGATCCGCTGAACCCGAACCTGGACCCGGGCGTCATCGCGGCCATCAACCTGCTCGGCACGCGCGCACAGCTCGACATGACGCGCGCGGGATTGCGCGGAGTCGCGACCGGCGGCACGTACGACATGTGGTGGAACGGCGGCAACCGCAACGTGCCCGTGCGCCACGGCATCGTCGGCATCCTGACGGAAGCGGCGTCGGCGCGTCTCGCGAGCCCGATCTTCCTGCCGCGCTCCGAGCTGCGCGCCCCGAATGGCACGGGTGCTTACGCGCCGAGCAACTCGTTCCTCGATCCCTGGCCGGGCGGGTGGTGGCGCGTGAGCGACATCATCGCGTACGAGATGGGCTTCGCTCATTCGCTCTTCGCGAGCTTGGCGCGCGAGCGCCGGTTTTACCTGGAAAACAGGCTCGAAACTGCACGCCGGACGATCCGTCGTGGCGAGGAAGGCGCGCCGCGCGCGTGGATCCTGCCCGCGGGCCAGGACGACGTGGCAGCCGTCGAACGTCTGTGCTCCGCGCTGCTCGCGACAGGCGTCGAGTGCGAGGTCGCGACCGAGCCCGTCACGGTCGACGGCCGCACGTGGCCGACCGGCAGCATCGTGATCCGCCGCGCGCAACCGTACGGCGACCACGTGCACGACCTGTTCGACGTGCAGCGTTACCCCACCGGCGCGGAGGCTCCATACGACGTCGCCGGCTGGACGCTGCCGTTGCTCCTCGGCGTGCAGCGCGTCGAGTGCGTCGAACTCCCCAAAGCCGCGACGACCGGGCACACACGCGTCGAGGACCTCGTGGCCGCGTTCCGCGGACCCGAGTCGACGCGCGCCGGCCGCGCCGTGCTCGACACGCGCGACGGACGCGGCTGGAAGCGCGTGTTTTCCGAGCTGAAGTCCGGGAAGACGCTCGCCTACGCTGCGAAGGACGGCGACGCGGGTCTCTTCGCGCCGTGCGAGCCCGGTCAAGGCGGCAAGGTCTTCGTCGACGCCTACGAGACGACGGCCAACTTGCGGATCGGTCTCTACTCGCCCTGGTCGGGCGACATGGACGAAGGCTGGATGCGCTGGGTCTTCGACGAATTCGGCGTGCCCTACACGACCGTGCGCAACGAAGCGCTGCGCGGCGGCGATCTGGCGCGCGACTACGACGTGATCGTGCTGCCCGGGACGGGCGCGAAAGAGCTCGCCGACGGACGCGCCGAAGGCAGCGTGTTCCCCGAGTATTCCGAGGGACTCGGCACCGAAGGCGCCGCCGCGATCGAGTCGTTCGTGCGCACCGGCGGGACGCTCGTCGCCGTGGGCAACTCCGCGCGCTTCGCCGTCGAGCAGCTGAAGCTGCCGATCGTGGACACGACGTCCGAGCCCGAAAACAAGGACTTCTCGTGCCCCGGCAGCGTGCTGCGCGCCATCCCCGAGGGCGCGAGCCGCTTCACCGCCGGCCTGCCCGACTCGCTCGCCGTCTTCGGCTCACGCCCGCAAGCCTGGCGCCCGATGAAGCAGAAAGAAGGCGAGAGCGCCGGCGCGTCGAGCGACACCGTCGAGGTCCTGCTGCGCTACGCCCCGACGCAGACGCTGCTCTCGGGCTGGATCCAGAAACCCGAAGCGATCGCGAACCAACCCGCCTGGCTGCGCGTGCGCCACGGCCAAGGCCAGATCCACCTCTTCGGCTTCCGCCCGCACTACCGCAGCTGGTCGCAGCAAGCCTTCCAACTGCTCTTCCGCGCCATCACGCTGCGGTAGAACCCTGCACGAAATCACCTGACTCCGTACGGGGTTCCGTCAGTAGGGCGTCCGGTCGGTCTTTGCGATCCAGGCCTGGAACACGGGTAGTCCGGCTTCGCGGAAGGATTGCACGACGGGCAGTTGGCGTTCGGCGGGGGACTTGTCGAGCTCGTCGTAGAAGCGGGCGTCGTCGAAGCCGGCGCGGGCGGCGTCGTGGCGGTCGCACGCGAACCAGACGCGGTCGAGGCGGGCCCAGTGGATCGCGGCGAGGCACATCGGGCAGGGTTCGCAGCTCGAGTAGAGCTCGCAGCCGGCGAGGCTGAACGTGCGCAGTTTGCGGCACGCCTGGCGGATCGCGACGACCTCGGCGTGCGCGGTCGGGTCGTTCGTGCCGATCACGCGGTTGAAGCCGCGGCCCACGACGAGCCCGTCGCGCACGACGACGGCGCCGAACGGGCCACCCTGGTTCGTCGCGATGCCGCGCAGCGCGAGGCGGGCGGCCTGGCGCATCCATTTCACGTCGGGAACGGCGCTCATCGCGCAGCACGGTACGCGCCCGCGGTTCCGCCGGGAAGCGCGCGGAACGGCGACGATTCGACAACTTCGGGGCGGAAGCCGACTATCGCTGCGTGGCCTCGTCGAATCCCGCGACAGTCCGTTCGCGAGCGCTGGGCGCACTCGCAGTGCTCGTCCTCGCGCTCCTGATCTCGCTGGCGCTGTTCGTCGGGCGCGGCGGCTGCACGTCGGCGGTCGCGTTCGATCGACCGCCGGGTGACGCGGCGGGGCCGGCCGATTTCGAGCGCGAGATCGCCCCGCAACTGGCCGGGGCGCCGGGCGATGCTGGACCGGATCTCTACGCGTCGCGTTCGAAGCGCGATGCCGCCGCCGTCGCGCTCGGCCCCGTGCGCGGAATCGTCCGTGACGACGTGACGCACGAGATCGTGCCGTTCGTCGAGGTGGAGCTCGCGCTCGGCGATCGCGTCGAGCTCATCGCCGTCGGCGCGGACGGCCGCTTCGCGTCGCCGGCCGACTTTCCCTCGGGCCAGATCGTCGCCACCGTGCGCGACGAAGGCGCCGAGGTGAGCAGGTCGGAGATCCTCCACGAAGCGGCGCGCGGCACCACGGACTGGAGCGTCGAGGTCCCGATCGGTCCCACGATCTCGTTGACGTCGATCGACGACCGGCCGATCCGCGCCGAAGCCTGGCGCGCGCGCATCGTCGAGAGTGCGCTGGCGCCCGAGATCGTGGGCGAGCTCGACGTGCTCGAGAGCGCGCTCGTGATGCGCGCGCCGAGCGGTGCGCGACCGGACCGCGAGTGGTCGTGGAGGACGCTTCGGCCGGGAAATAGGCCATGGATCCGCTACCCACGCCGCGAGCACGCGCCCGCGGTCGGCGTGCGCGCAAAGCTCGAGTTGCGCGACGACGTGGCGAATCGCAGGGGCGTCGCGCCGTTGCGCGCGACGATCGGCATCCATCCCGCGGTCGAGGTGGACTCGGTCGCGTTCGCGAAGATGCGCCTGCGCCTCGTCCGCGCGCCCGAGCACGAAAAGCTGCCGATGCGCGTGGTCGTCTACGACACGCGCGACGAGCCGCTCGCCGGCGTGCTGACTGCGCCGGTGTTCGACGAGGGCGTCGTCGACGACCAGGGCGAGATCGAGTTCACGGACCTCGAGGGCGGCACGAAGCACGTCGTCGGCTGGTCGCGCGAGGAGCGCGTCGATCACCACCTGGTCGTCTCGGAAGGCCCGAGCGACTTCGTCCCGGTGCCCGCGAAGCGCACGGAACTCTGCGCTGACGGTCGCGTCGTGAATCGCGAGCTGCCCTGGTTCGCCGCCGACAGGCTCTACGTGGTCGCGAAACCCGCTGCGGCCGAGGATCGCATGCGCGGGTGGTTGGCGAAGGGCGAAGTGGAGAACCGGTTCCTGCGCGAGGTCATCGATACCGCGCTCGGCGGCATCGAGGGCCGCGTGGTTCTGGGCGACTTCCTCTCGTCGCACTTTCGGGAGTCGCCGACGTACCAGCTCGCCGCGTACCGATTCGAAGCCGGCCCGCGCACGGGCGCCGAGATCCTCTTCGGCCCGTCGGGTTCCCTGTTCCCGTCGGGGGGATGGAGCGCGGAACGCCCGCTCGTGCTCCTTGAGCGCACCGACTTCTCCTGGAGTGCGTGGAGCGAGGGCCAGCAGCCTCTCTTCGGCTCGCAGGTCGGCGACGTGGACGGCACGGACGAAACGCGCCGTATCGAACTGCGATTCGATCCCGGCTGGGGCGCGCAGATCGTGCTGCGCGCCGGGAGTCCGAACGACATCGTCGACGAGCCGGCGATGTGGAGCCTCGAGCGTCCTCGCCGACAAGGTCGAGTCCAGGAACGCGCGAAGGCGCCGTCCGACGCCGCCGTGCTCGCCGCGCCGCCGGTGCCCGGCGTCACGCTGCGGATCGACGGCCTCGACGAGGGCCTGAGCGACGCGGCGGGCGAGCTGCGGATCCGCCGGCCTTTCCGCCCAGACCGCCTGACGCTCGTCGGCCGCGGTTGGCGGCTGACCGCGCTCGAGAAATTGCCCGGGACGGCGCCGCGCTACGTGGCGTGGTTGCGCCGCAACCCGTGAAGCGCGCGAGGCGATCGTTGCGTCGGTACGTCGGTACGGTGCCAGGAACAACCCCGACACTTTCGCCCCCCCCCCGAGCCGCCGCCAAGGACCGCGGCCCCGGGGGGGGCGAAAGGGTCGGGGTTGTTCCTGGCCCCGTACCGCCCGACCCCCCCCCACACCCCCCCGACC
>Ga0105044_10000128_pt1 | contig 80424 bp, 67 predicted proteins | sample MAT01_FD_78092 | JGI IMG/M metagenome (GOLD analysis project Ga0105044, IMG submission 78092) | Freshwater microbial communities from Lake Fryxell liftoff mats and glacier meltwater in Antarctica - MAT-01 | ecosystem: Environmental > Aquatic > Freshwater > Ice > Liftoff microbial mat | place...
ACCCGGATCGTGAAGTCATGCTGAGGCCGACCGACCCGTCGAGCCCGGACTCGGCAACTTGAATCGGGAGACATCCTCAGCTCGCTCAGAGCCCTCGTGACGCTCGCAGGCCGATCTTGGTCCACGCGCAGGTGTACGGCCCGCACGCGCGCCGGGTCTTGACCGCCCACGCTGACGAGCTGAGCCTGCATATCGCGGACCGGTTCTCGAGCGTCGCGGAGACACGTCTCCAGCGTCCGTTTCCTTCGAAGAAACGCCGCATCGGCGTTCGCACGTACCTGCATGCGGTCCTGGGCGACGCGGCGCCTGCACACGAGATCCTCGTGCAGAATCGCGCCAAGGGTTGCGTCGGCAGCTTCGACAGCGCCGGCTCGGATGGCGCTCGGCGTGTGGTGATTCACGCTGACTCCGCCGCAGATTCAAGGAGAGGCGCCGTGGATCTCGCACCGGCTGGCCAGATCACGCACACGGCCCGCGCCCTCGAGCGTGGCGTGCATCCAGGGCCGTGCTGCTCTCGCCCCCATGAGCAGAGTTCCGCGTGGCGAGTACAGCTTCGGATGCTCGCGAGGTGGGATGACCCCGAACGCTCTCAGGGTTGCTGCAGGCCGCGCAACTTGCCGAGCACCGTGGCCTTCATCGGGCGCTCCAGCGGCGGGCTGAACGGAACGCGCGCTTCCACCGCAGTGGCTTTGAAGCCGAACTCGTCGATGAGCAGTCGCCTCACGCCGCTGGCGCGTGCCCAGGCGAGCTGGCGATCGGCGCCGCTCGAGTCCGTGTCGCCGTAGCCTTCGACGACGAGGATCTCGCGCGCGCGCGGTCGCAGCGCGGCGACCTCGCGCGTCAGGCGTCGGCGCGTGTGCGCGTCGACGGCGGCCGAGCCCTCGCGGAACGTCACGAGGACGTTGCTCACGATCTCGACCTGCTTGGGCGTGTGGACGATGTCCTCGACCGGGAGCAGCTCGGTCTGACTCGGTCTGCGGTCGACCATCTCGAGCTCCCCTTCCTCGAGCGGCGGGAGTTCGAAACGCGCGCGCACTTTGTTGAAGATCTCGAGTCGCTCGTCGCCGCTCAGGAGCCCGGGCAGTCCGTGGCTGTGCAGCGCCACCTCGAAGGATCCCAACCCGCGCGCCATCGACGCCGGGTTCTGCTCCGACGCCATCGAGACGAGCAGGATGAAGAACGTGAGGACCAGCGTCATCATGTCCCCGAAGGACACGAGCCACGCGGGGATCGGAGCCTTCTTCTCCTCTTCGAAGGCCATGGCGCGTCAGATCCCGGCCACGGGGACGAGTCGGATCTCGATCCTGCGCGCGAGGTTCGCGCCCGCCGGCTCGCTTTTTTCGGAGGACAGCGGCGCAGAATAGGCCGTGAGCGAGACGCGCCGCGGATCCAGTTTCCCGGATCGACACAGCACGGCGGCGCTGGCTGCCGCGCGAGCGAGGGACAGTGCCTCGGCATCCGCGAAGCGCTCGTCGGCCTGGAATCGTTCGTCTCCGTGCCCCTCGACGACGACCTCGAAAGGGTACGCGTGCACGAGGTCGGCAATGCGCACGAGCGCGCTCACGAGCGAGGGTCCCACGCGTTCATCGCCGGCCGCGAAACGCTCCGCGTCGCCGAAAGCCAGACGGATTCCGCTGGTGCTGGTCGACAAGTCGACAGGCAGCCGCTCGTCGTTCGCGCGCAATCCGGCGCGCTCCAGGTCGTGCAGGACGGACTCGAAGGGCCGCGTGCTCTTCTCGAAAGACGCCGACATGCGGTACGTGCGGTCGGGCGAGACCTCCTCGACCGGAGCCTCGATCGCGGAACCTTGGTCGGCGGGGAACACGCCCCACATGCCGCGCAGAAACTGTTTCATCTTCGCCTCCTCCTTCGCCGCGATCGATGCGAACGACAGGAGCAGCACGAAGAAAGTCACCAACAGGGAGATCATGTCCGAGTAGGTGACGATCCACTCGGGAGCACCAACAGGATCATCTTCCTGGAAGGCCAAGGTTCACGCCGCCTGACGCACACGAGCTTGCGGCCGGACGAACGCCTCCAGACGCTCGCGCAGGATGGCGGGTTTCTCGCCGGCCTGGATGCCGAGCAGACCGTCGATCATGAGCGTGCGCAGCTGCGCCTCTTGCTTCGCGCGCAGGTCGAGCTTGCCCGCGAGCGGCAGGCAGATCATGTTCGCGATGAGGGCGCCGTAGAGCGTCGTCAAGAGCGCGACGGCCATGCCGCCGCCGATCTGACTGGGGTCCTTCAACGAGCTGAGCATCTGCACGAGGCCCACGAGCGTCCCGATCATCCCGAACGCCGGAGCGAACGAAGCGAACATCTCGAGCAGCTTCTTGCCGTGCGCGTGACGCGAGCGCTGTACGTCGGCCTCCATCTGCAGGATGCTGCGCACCGTTTCGGGCGGCAGACCATCGATCAAGCACTGCAGGCCTTTCGACAGGAAGCGGTCGTTCACGTCCTGGACCTTCGCCTCGAGCGCGAGCAGGCCTTCCTTGCGCGCGACCGTCGCGTACTCGAGCAGGCGGTCGATCTCTTGCTCGGGCGAGCGCAGCTTCACCATGAAAGTGCGCAGCGTGACCTTCACCACCGCGCCCATGTCGGCGAAGGTGAAGTGCATCAGGATGACGGAAAACGTGCCCCCGAACACGAGGACGGCCGAGGGCACATCCCAGAACAGAATGAGCCCGCCAGACCCCATGGCCATCGACCAGAAGACCAGGACGATGACCAGAATCGTGCCGACGAGTGTGCTCAGGTCCATGGGGAACTTCGTGGCGAGGGGGGAACGCCGGGCCTGTGATCGGAGATTCCTTCCCGTCGCTGAAGGGGATCCCGGCGCCCCCCCGCCCGTGCAGCGGGCATGCGGCGGGCGCTGGAAGGTTTTTCCATCCGCACGCGGCTCGCACGACGCGCAGACCTGTCGACGGCATCGTCCGTAGAGCTCTTGTGGCTGCGCCGCATTCAGACCGGGTTCGCTGCGGACCGATACGCAATCGTCCCGCGCGACCTGAGCGCTCTCCCACCACCCGCCAGCTCGGCCGCCCCACGGTCGCGCCTGCGGGTCCGACTTGGAGGCGAGGCTCCGGTAGCGAGGGCGGGCTCGACCGCACTCCCCGCGTCGGACTCGTCGACACGGCTCACGGTGATCGGAACGCGACATGGCCCCCAAGACGGACACCAAGACGAAGGACGCGAAGAAGGACGTGGCCGCGGCCCCGGCTCCGAAGAAGAAGCTCGCCATCCTCGTGGGTGGCGCGCTCATCGTCGTCATCGGCGCCGCCGCGGCTTTCATGGCCGTCCCGAGCAAGCCCCCGCCCAAGCCACTGCTCGAGGGTCCGTACGTCGCGCGCTTGGCGAAGGAGGACCTGCAGGTCAACCTCTCGGGCGAGAACGGCAAGCGCTATCTCGTGCTCAGCCTCAGCGCCGAGTACTTCACGTACGACCAGGTCGCGGTCCTGGCGCACCTCGGGGTCGAGGGCGACTCCGCGGATCCGTTGTTCTCCACGCGCTTGAAGGACACGATGATCACGCTCGCCGCGCGCAAGACGCGCGAGCAGGTCGAGGATCCGGTGCAGATGGAAGCGTTCCTCATGGAGGTCCGCGGCGCCGTCGAACCGCTCCTCTTCCCGGTGTCCCTGGGCGACTCGAACTCTCCGCAGACGCGCGACACGAAGTCCGGCTTGCGCGTCGGCGAATCGGTCATGGAGTCCTCGATGCGCGGGCTGCTGCACGAGAATTTCCTCGTCGTCGACGCCGAGCGTAAGACGATCCGTCTCGGCGACGGCCCCGAGGTCGCGTTCCGGGGCGACGAGCGCGACCTGCGCGTGACGGCGAAGAACACTGAGTTCGTCTTCGTGGACGTGACCGGCCTCAACCCCGATTTCAGCGGTGAGATCCCGGTCGGTGTGCAAGGCCGTTTGCGCCGTATCTACCGCGGCCAAGTGCTGATCCAGTAGGAGAACTCGAGCGCGCGAGATGCGGCTCCGCGTCCCACCGCGTTCGACGGTCGACGTGCGCGCTGGAAGCGAACGGATCGTCAGCGCGCCTCACAGCTCGATCCGCAGCATCTCTCCAGCAAGGACAACGGCGGGCAGGATCACCTTCGGGATTCCTCCCCATCTTGTCGGGTGGCGGACGCGGAGCGCGATCTCGCTCCCGAGGCCGTCGCGCCCCGCGAATTGGCTCGACCTCCATCATTGGAAGGAACGCCCGTGCTTACCTCGTCCCTCGTCGCCTGTTCGCTTTTCGCGCTGACCCCCGGTGCGTCGCTGGCCGCAATTCCCCTCGCGGCGCCATTCGGCTCGTCCAGCGCGACACTGGCGCGCACGGTCGACAGAATCGAGGGCGGCGTGCCGAACCTGCGCTCGCTCGCGGGCAAGGGCGCCGTACTCGTGGGCGGCCATTCCTCCGCCGGAGACGGCGGCGGGGGCACATTCGAGTGGATGCCGGCGTCGACCGCTCCCGACAACGGTGGGACGATCGTCGCTCCCAACCCGGCGCAGCCTGGTCGCTGGGTGCGTGTACATTCCGGAACGCTGAACGCGCGCTGGTTCGGAGCCGGGCTCAGTTTGGGGAACGACTCAACGCGCATCGCGAATGCGCTCGCCGCGCTCGCGGCCGCCGGCGGAGGAGAGCTCTTCTTCCCGACAGGCAACTACGCCACGACATCGACGATCACCCTCGGGAGCGGGATGATCCTCCGTGGCGAGTCGATGGCGAGCCGGATCATCGCCGTCGGGAGCTTCGACACGGTCACGATCGCCGGCACGCCGGGGGCTCAGCTCGCGAACATCGGTCTGGACACCCTGTACTTCGCCGAGCACGGCAAGCTCGGCGGCAACTCGATCCTCGCGCAACACGTCTCCCAGCTCGGCATCCGGAACTGCCAGTTCGACTCGCCGTCGACGGGCATCCGTCTGCACGGCTTCAACACCGTCGACGTCCAGAAGGTCCGGATAGCCGGCGTACGCGCCACGAATGCGTATGGCTTCTGGCTCACGGGCGACGCCGTCGCCGGATCGGACGTGATCTCCTTCAAGGACGTCGTCGTGCAAGGCGGCGTGTCGAGCTCGCACTCGCAGCACGGCGTCATCGTCGACGGGCGGGTCAACACGCTGTCCGCGTACAAGCTCTACTGCGTGAACAGCGACGGAGCCGGCGTGTGGTTCCGCAACACGATGGGCAGCTCGGACCCGCAGTTCGCCACGTTCTACGGGCTCGAGGTCGACTTCCCCTACTTCGAAGCGGTCCACATCGCGGCCGGCCGACAGATCTACTTCACCGACGCGCAGATGCACGGTTCCGCGACGCGCGCCAACGTCTACATCGCGCCGGAGGCGAGCGTCATCGGCTTCACCGGCGGTTTCAGCCACGGGGCAGCAGCGGCCGGGTTCGACGTGTACGGACGCCAGGTGAGCATCACGGGCGTCGACGTGTACGCGAACTCGCTGGCGGCGGTCGGGACGTACTCGGGAATCGAGCTGAACCCCACGTCGCGGATGGTCACGGTCACAGGCAACAAATGCGGTGATCCGGCCACTCCGACGCAACTGGCGGGCATCCGCATCGGCGCCGGAGCGGATCAGTTCACGGTCGTCGGGAACACCGCGTTCCACAACGGCGTCGGTGTCTCGAACAGCGCGGGGACCGGTTCGAGCCGCGTCGTCGCGAACAACGCGCAGTGACCGGTCGGTCTCGCGACGAACCAGTAGCGCCGGGATTCCCAGCATCGACACGACGCGGAGGAAGGCCCGCGTCGTCCATGCCGTTCGGGGCTGGTGCTGAAGCGCGAGGCCGACCAACGCGAGCGCCGCGTACACCGGGATCGTGTAGACGTCTGGCGGAGGCCACCCGCGCTGTCGAGTTCAGATGCCGTCGCCCCCGCGACATCTCAGCCATCTCAGCACGGGCCCGCGATTCCTCACCGGGATCCGGGAAATGGCTCGGTCAGTCGCCGAACGCCCAGCTGAACAGTTCGCCCGGGTCGATCGCCGCGAGCAGGACGAGCGCGGTCCACGCGAGGTAGTACGTCCGAACTGTCAGCTTTTCGATCGGGCGCTCGCCCGCACGTGCGAGCGCGAAGAGTGGCGGAACCACGAGTAGGCTCGGCAGACCGAGCGCGACGAGGAGACCGAGGATCACGCGAGCCGGACCGCCGCGGAGATGAACGGGCCCGCCCTCGAACCCGTTCGGCCCGAACGTCAGCGGAACATCGGAGGTCGGCCACGTCCCGACCTCGAAGCGTTCGTGGATCACCAGCGCTGCGAACCCAGCGAGCGACAGCGCCGGTACCCACGCGAGCACGACGGCGATCCAGTGCAGGCACGCCGCAGTGCGCGACCGTAACTCGACCCGCCCATGCCGCACTTCGCTCGCGACCAGGAACGTCGTGATTCCCAGGGCCGGCAGCAGCGCGAGGCCCAGGAACCCGAGGAACGCCGCGATATCGAACTTCACGCTCGCCGAGACACCGGGCAGGGGCGAAACGGTGCAGGCGGACTCGGATTCGAACGCGGATCAGCCGCCGTTCGCGATCGGCGCGACGTTCTCCGCCGCCGGCATCCGGCTCGAGCGGTAGGCTTCGAGCAGTCCTTCCGCGATCGACAGCGCTCCCTGCAGGGACCCGTGGGCCTCTTGCACTGCGCCCGACAGCTCGCCGGCGTTGAGCGGTTTCTCCGCCGCTTTCTCGAGCGAGGCGGCTTGCTCGCGCAAGCGTTCGAGCAGCGCACGGAACTCGATCCCGGGTTCCGCCGGCCGCGGACTCGTCGTCGGCTCCACGCCGGCGATCGGCGACGTGCTGGTGAGGTGAATGGATCTCGTGTCGGTCATCGGATCACCTCAAATAATCGAGCAGGGTGGTCTGGAGCAGGCGAGCGCCGGTCGATTGCGCCAGCTCGAGCGACTGTTGTGCGCGCGTCATCGAGAGGATCGCTTCCGTGATGTCCACGTCCTCGACCTCGGACAATCGGGTGGCGACGGTGAGCTGTTGGTTCGACAGGCGCTCGTCCGTCGACGCGAGCCGTTGCGTCGCTGCGCCGGCGCGGCCCATGCCGGTCAGGATCGCATCGTGGTTTCGAATCAGTTCGCCCAGGCGCGAATCCATCCGCTCCTGCACTTCGTCGAGGGACAGGTTGCCGTCGTTACGCAGGTCCTCGATGATCCCGTCGATCGCCGTGAAGACGTCGACGGTGCCTTCGAAGCGCCCCACGTCCTGCGTCGCGCGCACCACGGAGGTCGTGTTCACGCGCAACGTCGCGCCGGTCGTCGGATCGACGAGCTCGAACGCGGTCGCGAGCGGATCGATCGGCACGTAGTTGCCGGAACCAGCGCGGATCGAGCCGGTTCCCTCGAGCGTCGCGGTCGAGCTCGTTCCGTCGTAGCCGCGGATGTCGACGTGGACCACGGCGCCGTTCTCGTCGCGCAGGAGCACGTCCGCCGCGGTAGGATCGTCCGTGTTCGGCAAGTGCATGATCGGTCCGTTGCCGAAGCGCGCGGTGCCCGCCTCCGCGTCGACGACGAGATCGCGCGAACCGAGGAACGACGCGGTCGAGCCGCCGTCCACGAGCACCATCCCCGAACCGGGCGTGCCCGTCGTCGCGTCGTGGCGCACGTCGATGTTCACCCAGCCATTGCCTTGGCTCGGCAGGCTGCCGACCGATACGCCGCTGAGGCCCGAGATCGCGAGCCCGCGCGGATCGCGCGACTGGAAGATGTCCGAACCGGGCACGTTGATCGGCACTTCGACGCCCAAGCCGAGAATCACGCTGTGCAACTCGTCGTTGCCGCGGTAAGTGACGGACCCGTCCGCGCCCGGAGTGAACGGCTTCGCGTTGCTGGCCGTCCCGCCGAACAAGTACTTGCCGTCGAAGCTCGTGTTCGCGATGTCGAGCAAGCTCGCCTTCAACGATTGGAGCTGGTTGGCGAGCCCGTCGCGGTCGTTGTCGCTCATCGTCGCCGACAAGCCCTGCACCGTCAGCGCGCGGATCTGCCCGATCAGCTCTTGGGCCGAGTCCAGCGCGGAGTTCGAGCTGTCGAGGTACGGCCGCGAGGTCGACGCCGTCTCGCGCCAGCGCGCGACCAGCGACTGCTCGCCCCGCAGGTCGATCGCGAGCGACGCTCCGACGGGATCGTCGGACGGGCGCAGGATGCGCTTGCCGGACGAGACCTGCTCTTGCGCGCGCATGACCTCCCCGAAGCGACGTTCGAGGGTCGATTGGACGATGCCGAAGATGGCGGCGTGTGTGGGTCGCAAGGGCATGGCGGTTACAGGAGGCGTAGGAGCTCGTCGTTCAGTGAGTTCACGACTTGCAGGAACTGCGCGGAGGCCTGGTACGCCTGCTGGAAGCGCAACATGTCGACGAGCTCTTCGTCGACGTTGACTCCGGAGTTCGAATCACGCTGCGCGACGAGCCCGTCGTGCAGCGCCTTCTCGGTCTCCATCGCCAGCTCGGACGACGAGCGTTCGAAACCGATGTCCGCGGCGACGGCGCCCACGTACTGCACCGGCGAAGATCCCGAGAGTCCGTCGAGCGAAGCCTCCGAGATCGCGAGCATCGCGGCCAGCGCTCCACCGTCTCCGTCGGCGCCGGTCGCGCTCGCGGCGAAGAGCCGCGGATCGTCGAGGATGCGCGCGGAGACGGCCATGTCGTCCGCGCCGTCGCCCTCGAACAAGGAGTTCATGCCGAGCGCCGCGAGCACGTCCGACGTGTCGCCGTCCGCGACCGCGTGCACCTCGAAGCTGTCGGTGTTCGCGATGGCGCCAAGTCCGAAGCTGGCCTTCAACCCGTTGCCCAAGTCGAGTTCCGATCCGGGCACGTACCCCGCGCCGACGTCGAGCGTCGCGACGCGGTCACCGTTGCGATCGAACACGTCCACGAGCAGGTTGTCCGTCGAGCCGACTTCACCCGCTCCGCGCGGGCGGAAAGTCAGGTCGGATGCGGTCGTGCCGGCGTAGCCTCCCGTGATGTCGACCGCGGCGGCGCCGAGCGAACCCGTGGTCGGGAAGCTGCGCGCCGCGAAGTCGAATCCGTAGCCCTCGGCCGCGCGCAGGCTGAGAAATCCGTCGCCCTCGACGACGGCCGTGAGCTGCGAGACGGCGTTGAGCGCGTTCACCACGTCGCCGACGGTCGTCTCCTCCGCGTCGATCTCGATTTGCATCGTCTCGACGTCGCCCGTGAGCTTGTCCGTGATGCTGACCGTCAGCTTTCCGTCTTTGACCGGGAACGGCAGCCCGGCCTGCGACAGCAGCTCGTCGTCGTACGAACCGTCCCCGTCGCCGTCGGTGAGCGCGTGCGTGCTCTCGAGCGACCGGAACGGACCGTTGGCCGGCACGCCGGTCGAGTGCGCCTTGTTGACCTCGTGGATCAGGGTCTTCGCCAGCGCATCGAGCTTCGCGAGCTGCTGCGGCAGAACCTCGTTCACTTGTTCCAAGTACGCCGCGAGCGATCCGCCGGTCGGCTTCAGCGTCTGGTCTGATCCGCGCACGTTCAGGATCGCCTCGCCGTCGGCGTTCACGGAACTCTCGAGCTCGAAGTTGCGCGTGCTCGACACGAGTATCTGTCCGCGCGTCGAGACGGAGAAGGTCCCGTCCTGACGCTCCACGACCGCGACGTCGATGATGTCGGAGAGCGCGCGCAGCGTCTCGTCACGCGAATCGCGCAGCCCGCTGGCTTGCGAGCCGTCGAGCTCCGCCGCAGCGATCGCGCGGTTGAGCGTCGCGATGTCCTTCGTCAGCGTGTTCACTTGCTTCACTTGCGCGCCAAGGCGCGAGTCCGCGTCCTTGCGCAGCTTCTGGAAGCCGGTCTCGAGCGAGCGAATGCGCTCGGCCATGTCGGTGCCCGCGCGCAGCGCGTCTTGGCGCAGGACGGCGTCGCCCGGATTCGCGGACAAGCGCGAAACGCCGGTGAAGAAGCCCGAAATCGTGCTCGACAGCGATCCGGCGCCGGGCTCGCCCATCAACGCTTCGATGTCCGACAGCCCCGATGACTTCGCCTCGAGCCGGCCGAGCAGCCCGCGCTGGCTCAGGATGCGGCGATCGACGAGCAGATCGCGCACGCTGACGATCTGTTCCGCGCGCACGCCGGTGCCGACGAGTCGGCCGCTGAACTGCTGGGTTCGGCCCGCGCTGAGCAGCACGCTCTGGCGCGAGTATCCCGGCGTGTTCGCGTTGGCGAGGTTGTGGCCGACCGTGTCGAGCGCGGCTTGCGCTGCGAGCAAGCCTTCGATGCCGATGTTGAACGCGATGCTGGACATGGGTTCAGGCCTCCGCGTCGACGAGCGATCCGCGGCCGAGGGGAGCGCCCGAGGGATCAGGCGCGAGGAATCGGCCCAGCGCCTCTTCGACCAGGCTCGCGTGGCCGCGCACGAGCGCCGCCACGTGACGGGTCTTGCGCAGCGACGTCGCGCAGCGCGCGCGCAGCTCCGTGCGTCGCGTCGCCAAGGTCCGGCCGCGCGTACCCAGCGCGTCGGCGATTGCCCCGACGCGCACGGTCCCGTTCAGCTCGAGAGCGCGCGCGAGATCCGCCATGATCGTCGACCGCTTGACAGCGCGCTCGATCTCGCGTTGTACGTGGGTTTGCAGTTCGCGCGTGGCTTCGCCCAAGGCCTCGACGTCGCGCGCCGTGATGGCGCGCTCCTGACGCTCGAGCAGCTCGATCTGCGCGTTCTTCGCACCGATCTCGGATTGGAGGCTCGCGTCGAGCGCGGTCACGAGGTTCTGGATGCTCACGGGAGTTCCTCGATGGCCTTGGCCTTGCGTTGGAGGCTCTCGCGCAGCACGTTCTCGAGGTGCAGCGCATCGCGGTCCGCGAGCGACTGCCCGACGTGCTGGTCGAGCCAGCCGCCGTAAACGTCGCCTTCCGGTCCCTTGCCGAAGAAGCCGTCGCCGAGCGAACTGCGCATTTCCTTCACCAGCATCGTCGCCAGCAGCGCTTCGAAGCGCGATGCAGCTTCCTTCGGGTCCGCGTGGGCGAAAGATGCCGGATCGAGCGAGCGTCCAGCGCTCGTCGTCAGCGGACTGATCTGCATCTCGGCCATCACATCCTCCTGATATCGGCTTCGAGGAGCCCGCCTTGAGCCATGGCTTCCAAGATCGAGACGAGCTCGCGCGGAGTCGCGCCCAGCACGTCCAGGACTTCCACGACGTCGCGCAAGGTCACGGCTGCGGGAATCATCACGATGCGCCCGGCTTCCTCGGCGACGTCGACTTGCGTGCGCGGCGTGACCACGGTTTGTCCGGTCGAGAACGGCCCGGGCTGGCTGACCACGGGTGTCTCCGCGATCGTCACCGTGATCGAACCGTGAGCGATCGCGCCGGGGCGCAAGCGCACGTTTCCACCCAGGACGATGGTGCCCGTGCGCTCGTTCACCACGACGCGCGGCACGATGTCGACGAGGACCTCGCGTGCGAGCAGTCCGTGCACGAAAGCCACGAGATCGCGCTCGTGCAGGTCGCCTGGCACGCGGACTTCGACCGATCGGCCGTCGGGCAGCGCGTAGGCCGAGCCCGGGAAGGCCTCGTTGACCGATGACGCGATGCGCACGGCGTTCGCGAGGCCGTCGCGCTCGGCGAGGAGATCGAGATGGACCAAACCGTTTTCGCTGACGATCGAGGTCTCGACCTCGCGTTCGACCTTCCCGCCGCCGGGCAGGGTGCCGACCGTCGTGTGGTTCTTCTGCGCGCTGCCGGCTTGGCCGGACGCCTGGAATCCGCCGACGGTCACGGGCCCCGAAGCGGTCGCGTACACCATGCGACCCGTCGCGTCCGTCAGCTCCGTGAAGAGCAGCACGCCGCCCACGAGGCTCACCGAGTCGCCGATGGCCGACACGGTGACGTCGAGCTTCCGTCCCGGCTTCAGACCGGCGGGCAGTTGCGCTTCGACCTCGACGACGGCGATGTTCTTCGACGCGAGCTCTTGCACGTCGACGTGGATGTTGCGCGTGAGCAGCAGGTTCTGCAGCAGCTTTTTGGCCATGTCGATCGAGTCGCCGGTGCCGCCGAGACCGACGACGAGTCCGATGCCCGACACGACGTTGTCTTCCAGCCCGCGCACGCCCACGAGGCGATCGATGCGCGAGCGGAAGTCAGCACCCGCTTCCGCCGGCGGATTCGCCATCACGGGCGCGGACTTCGTGTAGCCGGCCCGCGATTGCGTGTCGGGCTGGCGCGGAGCTTCGACGCCTCCGGTCAAGACCCTGACTTGCGGCCCGGTCGGATCGGGAACGGGGACCTGGGCCGGGCTCGTCAGCGAGATGGCGATCAGTAGAAGATGGATCAAGTGTTCGTCTCGTGAGTACGTCGTGGATCAGAACGGCCAGATCCAATCGATGGCGTCGTGCACGAATCCGCCCAAACCGCGGCGATTCGTGCCGTTCGTGAGCGGGCCTTCTCCGCGATAGGAGACGCGCGCGTTCGCGACGAGCTCGGAAGCCACCGAGTTGTCGCTCTTCAGGTCGTAGCGACGGACGATGCCCCCGAACTCGAGGAACTTCGTCTCCTTGTCCATGCGGATCTCCCGCCGGCCCTGGAGCACGAGGTTCCCGTTCGGCAGCACGTCGACGACCGTGGCCGTCAAGCGCGCCGTGAACTTGCCCTTCTTCGTGTAGTTCGCCGCCCCGTTGAACTGGTCGTCGGACGAAGCCGCGAGCCGCGGCAGCGTGCTGAACGCGTTCGGCTTGATGTCGAAGTTCGAAACCGACCAATCCGTAGCCGTCTTCTTCGAGATGTCGCTGGATTCCTCGTTCTTCAGGTCCTGCGTCTCGGAAACGATGATCGTGACGAGGTCTCCGACCTTGAACGCGATCTTCGATGCGATCGGCGAGATCGGGCCTTGAGCGACCGAGTAGATCGAACCGCGGCGGGCCTGCGCTTCGGCCGAACCGCCGAGGGCTGCGAACCCGGCGAGGAAAAGAGTCGTGATCGTGAGCTTGTTCATCGTTCGTTCCTCGGAGACGTGGCCAGTTCGACGCGGACCAGGCCGCGCTCGACGACGGTTCCCACGAGGCGCCGCTGCCCCTCGCCGGATTGGACTTCGACGCGATCTCCCAGGCCTCCCTGGCCGCGCGCGACCGCGCGAGAGCGAGCGCGGATCGAACCGCGCACGACTTCGAGTTCCACCAGGTCGCCGCTGCGCACGAGCATCTCGCGGCGCACGTCGAACTCGGTGATGCGCGCTCCGGCTGCCAGCTCGCGGACGCACATGGCTCCGAGCAGTCCGGCGGGAGCCGCGGAGCGCGGTGCTCCGGCTTCGATGCGCGCGCGCTGGAGCGTCCAGCTCGCCGCGTCGATCGGATCCCCGCGCCGCAGATCGCGCGACGCGACCGGCTGTTCCTCGTAGAGCTGCACGTCGAGCGCGACCCACGCGGTCTGCACGCGCGTGCCGTCCACGCGTACGTCCACGGGAACACTCCACGATCCGGGCTGCGCTTCGCGTCGACCGAGGTCGACACTGAGCTCGCGACGGTTCTCCGCGACCGGCACCGCCAGGTCGGCCGAGCCGCGCACGAACTCGATCTCGACATCGCGGCCCGCGAACACGGTCGCGAGGGCCTTGCGCGCCGCATCGTCGATCTCGCGCGCGGGAATGGTCTCGATGCGCGCCTTCACGCGGCAGAGCGCCATACCCCCGACCGCGACGTCGATCCCGGCTCCGCGCAACGCCGACGCGATCTCGTCGCGCCGCACCCCGCGCAGATTTCCCGGAGCGGGTGCGGGCCCGAGCGAGAGCTCGGACAAGCGCCGCGTGGTCTCGGCGTCCGCGCCACGGATGTCGGCGACCTCGGACAATTCGACGGTCGGCCCGGCGATCTGCGCGTCGGCGCGCAGGATCACCGACCCGGGGATCGTCCCGGTCAGGATCAGGCTGAGTGCGAGTGCGATCATCGCGAATCCTCAGCGGATGAGTTGGTTGGTCTGTTGGAGCATCTCGTCGCCGACGCGGATCGCGCGACTCGAGACTTCGTAATTGCGCTGCGCGAGGATCAGGCCGACGAGCTCGTCGACCACCTGCACGTTCGAGCGCTCGCGGAAGCCCTGCTTGAGCGTGCCTGCGCCGTCGCGGCCGGGCGTCCCCTGGATCGCCTGGCCCGAACCGCCCGTTTCGCCGTAGAGATTGCCGCCCGTGGCCTTCAAGCCGCCGGCGTTCGGGAAGCGGAACAGCGGGATCTGGCCGAGTTGCACCGGCTCCGTCGCGGAAGCGAGCTGGGCGGACACGGTGCCGTCCTCGCCGAAGCTCACGGCGATCGCGTCGTCGGGGATCTGGATGCGCGGCTCGAGGAAGTAGCCCTCCGCGGTCACGAGTGAGCCGTCGACGTCGCGGTGGAAGCCGCCGTCGCGCGAGTAGCGCAGCTCGCCGCTCGGCAGCCGCACCTGGAAGAAGCCCTCGCCCTGGATCGCGATGCCCAGCGGGTTGGGCGTCGGCTCCATCTCGCCTTGCTGGAAGATCTTCGTCGAGCCCGAGACTTCCGTGCCCGTGCCGAACTGCAGGCCCGTCGGATCCCGCTGGCCTTGCGCGGTCGTCGCACCGGGCTCGCGCACGGTCTGGTAGAGCAGCGCGCGGAAGCCCAGCTCGCTCTTCTTGAAGCCGGACGTGTTCGCGTTGGCGATGTTGTTCGCGATCGTGTCGACTTGCGCCTGCTGGGCTTTCATGCCCGAAGCAGCGGTCATCATGGCGCGGATCATGTCAGGGTCCTCTCGAGTGACTAGCGCGGCTGGTTGAGCCGGCGATACGACTGTTCGATCGTGCGTACCGCGGTCGCGGCGCTCTCGAAACTGCGTTGGATGGTGATCAAGGCGACGAGCTCGTCCATCGCCTCGACATTCGAGTTCTCGACGCTGCCTTGGCGCACGAGCGCCTTGGAAGGCAGCTCGCGCGCGCCTGGCGCAGCGATCCAGCGGCCTTCGCCGACCGGCTCCAAGGACGTGAGATCCTCGAGATCGACGATGTCGAGCTGGCCGACGTCCGTCTCGCCTTGGCGCACGCGGCCGTCGGAATCGACGACCACGGTTTCGCCGACCGCGCGCAGCGTTCCGCGCGAACCCTTCCAGGCGACGGGCTGTCCGTCCTGCGTGACGAGCGTGCCGCGGTCGTCTACGCGGAACGATCCGTCGCGGGCATAAGAACGACCGCCGGGGGATTCGACGACGAACCAGCCGCTGCCTTCGAGCGCCAGGTCGAGCGCGTTGCCCGTCGACTCGAGCTGACCTTGCGACAAGTCCGGCGTGCTGCGCGTAGACACCTGAGTCCCACGCGCGCCCTTCGACTGAAGTGCGTGCGTGAAGGTCGTCTCGCGCTTGTAGCCACGCGTGCCGACGTTGGCGATGTTGTGCGCGATCGTCTCGAGGCGCTTCTCTCCGGCGCGCATCGCAGCGGAGGCGTGAAACAGTCCGGCGTCCATGCGCGCCTCCAGGCAACGCTCGTGCCATCTGCTCGATCGCTGCGCGAAGCACTGCGCGTGGCCTTCGCGTCGCGCGTTGACGTCGCGCTTTTCGCGACGCGGAAAAGTACGCGGGCCATTTGCGACAGCACGCGCAGCGGCGATGCCGCGATCGTGCAGACCCTTACTTGGGACGTCGCGGATTTCTCGGCGTATGTGCTCCAGTTGCAGGCCAGAACTCCGATACGGATGGCATGAAGATCCACAGCCACAACGCAGTCAACGCTCCGCAGCCGATCAGCCCGGTCCACGCTCCGGCCAAGAGGAATGATCCACGTGAAGTCGCTTTCGGCGCGGGTGTCGCGACACCGACCGGCAAGCCGACGGATGAACCCGGCGGCAGCGGCCACGCGCGACTCGACGCGTTCGTGGAGAAGCTCGAGAACCGGTTCAACAGTGCTCTGAAGTCGAGCGATCTCTCGCCGCGACAGCAGCAGGCGTTGGAGAACGAGCGCGACCGCTTCCACTCCATGATCGCGCGCTTCGAGGCTGCGTACCTGGACGGCGCGGAGAGCGCGAAGATGGACAAGGCCGAAGGCCTGTCGAAGCTCCTCGAGAAGTTCAGCAAGTCGGTGAACCACATCGTCTCCGGCGGCGATGTCCAGGCCCCCAAGGACTCTCCGCGCATGATCGATCCGGCGCCGGTCGCCGACGGCGCGAGCCGCGCTCGCGGCGGCATCGACACGCTCGGCTGATCGAGCGCGCTCAGCACGGCATCGCCGTCTCATGGAAGTCCATCGCACGGCTCGGCCGGCGGTGGACTTCGTGCATTCCAGGCGCTTCCCTCGTCCGTGTCGTGGATTTCCGTCTGCGGAAAAGCACGACGGAAGATCGAGCTCGTGCTCGGAGCTCATGCCTCGCACGAGCCGCGTGAGCGCGCTTCGAGCGCGTGGCACCGTGCTTGCATAGTCGCGTGCGATGATCACGCCCAACACGCACGCCGCACGCGGAGGACTCTCGAATCCCGAGACGCGTGCCGCTTCGCGCGCCGAGGCCGGTGCCGACTTCCGTGAAGAAGTTTCGCGCGAGCGTGTGAGAGAGCGAGCGACCCAAAAAAAGCTCGCAGCTGAGGCCGTGCGTACGGGCGCGCCCGATCGCGAAATGCGCGCGCGTGACGATCACGACTCGAGTACGCTCGCGGAGGAGCCGTCGACGGAGGTCGCGGCGGGCGCCCGCGACGACGACGCGCGCGGTGATCTCGCTCCCGTCGCCGACGATGGACGCGGAACTCGAGGATCCGCTCCCTCCCCCACCCCCGGTGCCAGAGCGCGCGAAGAAGGCGCGCAGGGCGCGGCCACTACACCCGCCGGTGTGGGCGAGACACAGAGCGCCGTGCCGAGCGCGCTCACTGCGCCCACGCCGGCGCTGCTCTCCACCGCGCCAGGCGCGAACCAGCCGGCCCCGAGCTCCTTGGATGCGAGCGCGAGCACGGCTTCGTCGCCCGAGGGTGAAGGCGCATCGGGCATCGCGTCACCGCGCCCGATGGCCTTCACAGCGGCGCCGCTCGCCGATGCGATGGGCCTCCAAGTCGCCGCGCAAGCTCACGACGCGGCGCCCCTCGAAGGCCTCGAGGTCCCGCGCGAGGCCCGCGCCGGATCTGCTCCCGAAGGCGGCTCGAACGCGCTCGCGCTCGCGGTGCGCGGCCCTGCATCCATCGCGGACGCAGCGCCCGCCGCGTCGACCACGCCCGCTCGCCTCGCACCGGCTGAGATCCCGCAGTTCCTGAAGGACTTGCAGGTGAGGGTCGACGGCACGGCGGGCAGCGCGTTCGTCGAGCTCGAGCCGATCGCGCTCGGACGCTTGACGGTCGAGCTTTCGCTGCAACCCGAAGGTGGCGTGCGCGCGGACGTCCGTGCCGAACGACCGGACGGTTTCGCCGCGATCGAAGCGCGCCTCCCCGAGCTGCGCGCAGCGCTCCTCGAGCGCGGATTCGCCAGCGCGGACGTGCAGATCTCGCTCGGCCTCGGCCAGCGCGATGCGCGTCGCGAGGGCGACGACATGCAGTCTCGACACGCGCGCCGCGACGGATCACAGACCATCGACACGCAGCGCGTGCTCGCGCTCGCGCCGAATCGCACCGGATCGATCGACTTGTGGGCTTGACCCACGCACGAACGGAAAAGGAAGACAAGACATGGACATCACCGGAATCTCGAGCAACGACCCCATCACCGGAGCGGCTTCGAATGCGCCGGGCACGCTCGACAAGGACGCTTTCCTCAAGCTGCTCGTCAGCCAGGTCAAGAACCAGGATCCGATGCAGCCGCAGGGCAGCGCGGAGTACGTCGCTCAGCTCGCGCAGTTCAGCTCGCTCGAGCAGATGCAGAACCTGAACGACAACATCGTCGGGCTGGCGCTGCTGCAGCAGAACAACGCGCTCATGTCGCAGCTCACGCAATCGAGCGCGCTGATCGGCCAGAACGTCGAGTGGACCGACCCCCAGACGGGCGTTGTTCACACGGGACAAGTCACGTCCGTGAAGCTGCAGGACGGCCTCGCGCTGCTCGAGATCGACGGTCAGGACGTTCCGCTCGGGAACGTGACGCAGGTGCTCGGCCCGGTCGACGACACGACGGACGCGGGCGACTCCACCGATGGCGGTGATGTGGATGCGGATGACGGCACGGATGCCGGAACCGACACGGATTCGCAGGACGACGCCTGATCCCGCACACGCAGAACACACGACAAACCCAGCTCGAGGCAACCACATGACTTCCTTCTTCACCGCACTCAGCGCTCTCCAAGCCCACCAGGAGTGGATCGAGGTGGTCGGTAACAACCTCGCCAACGCGAGCACGACCGGCTTCAAGAGTTCGTACGCCACGTTCTCCGACCAGTTCAGCCGCACGGTCCGCTATGGATCGGCGCCGAGCGCCGGCTTCGGCGGGACGAACCCGACGCAGCTCGGCATGGGCGTCCGCATGGCCAACATCGGCCGCGTTTTCCAGCAAGGCGGGATCTCGTCCACGGGCCGCGTGTTCGACATGGCCATCGAGGGGCGCGGCTTCTTCGCGTTGACCGATGGCCAGCGCTCGCTGTTCACGCGCGTGGGAACGTTCGGCCTCGATGCATCGGGTTCGCTCGTAGACCAGCGTTCGGGTCTGCGCGTACAGGGCGTCGGTGGTTCGCCGATCACGCTCGACCAGAACTCCCAACTGGCGCCGCAAGCGACCTCGACGATCTCGATCAGCGGCAACCTGCCCAAGGTCGTCAAGGGTCCGAAGCCCGAGATCATGTCCAGTCCTGAACTCCACTCGGGCACTCAAGCCAACGTGAACGGCACCATCGCGGGCCCGTTCACGATCCCCGCCGGAGAGACGTGGACGCTGCGCGTGCGCGTGAACGGTGGTTCGCCGCAAACGGCTTCGGTCACGAGCACGACGGGCACCGTCACGGCGGCCGAAGTCGCGGCCGCGATCGACGGCTTGACCGGCGTCGGTGCCACGGTCAATGGTTCGGGCAACGTGGTCCTCACCACCGACGCAAAGGGTCTGGGCGCGACGCTCAAGATCGATCCGGGCGCCTCCGGCTTCGATCTGTCCGCGGCCGCCGGGTTCTCGAACGCGTTCACCCGCGGCACCGAGGACGACGTGGACTCGACGACCGATCTCAGCGACCTCGTCGCGAACGGCACGGCCTACGTCGACGGCGACGTGATCCAGATCGGTGGCGTCGACGCCGACGGCACGGCGATCTCGACCAGCTTCGTCTACGGCGCTGCGAACGACGGGACGACCGTGCAGGAGTTCGTCGACTACCTCGACAACGCCTTCGCCGAATCGACCGTCGCGCTCGACGCGAACGGGCGCATCGTGGTCACCGCCGACGAGCCGGGCGTCGCCGGCGTCGTGCTCACGCTCGACGACGCGAACGGCAACATCGGCCAGACGGACTGGAACGACTACTCGTTCGCGACGACGCAGCAGGGCACGGACCCCGACGTCGTGACGACGGCCTCCGAGGTGTACGACGCCGCCGGTGTCGCGCACGTCCTGACGTGGTCGTTCGAACGCCAGGCCGACGACTCCTGGACCGCGACCGCCTCGATGCCCGATTCCGACGGCACCGTGCTGTCGCCGCCGATCACCGATCTGCGGTTCGCCGACGACGGCACGCCGATCGGGTTCTCGGCGCTCGAGACCGACGTGACGGTGATGTTCGCCGGACAGAGCGGCGAGCAAACCTTCGAGATGGAGTTCGGCAGCGACGGCACGCTGGGCGGGCTGACGCAGTTCGGCTCGGACGGCGATGCCCTGGTCATGGAACAGGACGGCTACGGAGTCGGCGACCTGACCTCCGTGAGCGTGGACCAGACCGGGACGATCCGCGGCTTCTACTCGAACGGCCGCACGGAGAGCATGGGCCAGCTCGCGATGGCCACCTTCGCGAACCCCGAAGGCTTGAACGACCTCGGCGGCGGCATCTTCACGGTGGGTTCGAACAGCGGCGCCGCCGTCATCGGTGAACCCGACATGGGCGGCGCCGGCCGGATCATCGGCGGCTCGCTCGAGAGCTCGAACGTGGACACCGCCGAGCAGTTCGTGCGTTTGATCGAGGCCCAGCGCGGGTATCAGGCCAACGCGCGCGTGGTGACGGCGCAGGATGAGATCCTGCGTGAAACGGTCAACATGACGTGATGCGCTGGCGAGGTCCTTCGGACTGACCTATCGCTGTCGACGCCAGCATCCAGCGTGCTGACCGTTCGTCGCACGACCCCTCGACGCAGGGTCCGCACCGGGATGCGGATCCTGCGTCGAAGGCTTGGTCGACGAACCTGCCGACGGGACGAGGTCGCGATCCGCGGTTGGGCGCTCGGTTGGAGTCTCCGCATCCGGCGCACTAGGTGAGGCGATGGCATCCATCTCTCGCCTCAGCAACCCGGTGAAACAGGTCTCTGCTGCGGCTTCGCGAGCGCTCGCGCTGCGCCGACGCGCTCGTCGGGATGTGCTCAACGGCCTAGAAGGCCACATCCGCCCTCCTCCCGGATCCGAGCGTCTGCGCTCTTCGTTGTCGAGTCGCTATCCGAACCGGCCGTTCAGGCCGCGGCGCGCTTCGCGAGTTGGCCTACGGCATCGAGCGCCGCCACGCGATACGCCTCGGCCAGCGTCGGGAAGTTGAAGACGTTGTCGACGAAGACTTCGACGCTCAAGCCGCCCACGAGCGCCATCTGCGCGACGTGCACGAGCTCCGTGGCGTGCTCGCCGATCGCGTGGGCGCCGAGCAGACGACCGTCGGGGGCGACGACCAGTTTGAGCAAGCCGTCGGTCTGGCCGTTGATGTGCGCGCGGGCGAGCTCGTCGTAGCGCGCGCGGCCCACGAAGGCGGAGCCGTACTTGGCGACGGCCTGGGCTTCGTCCAGGCCGACGCTGGCGATCTCGGGGATCGTGTAGATGCCGCTCGGAACGAACTCGCCGAGCGCGTGGGTCGGGAGTCCGAGTCCATGGCGCACCGCGCGGCGGCCTTGCTCGATCGCCGTCGCGGCGAGTGCCGGTGGACCCACGACGTCGCCCGCCGCGTAGATCCTCGGCGCGGACGTCTTCATGTTCGCATCCACGGCGATGTGCCCGCGCGCGGTCATCGTGATGCCCGCGGCCGCCACGTCGAGACCCTCGACGTTCGCGATGCGACCTTGAGCGCAGAAGCAGCGCTCAGCGCGGACTTCTTCGCCACCGACGAGCCGCGTGACGACTTCGCGCCCGTCCCAGTGAACGGATTCGATCTTGCGCCCCGCGAGGAAACGTCCGCCCTCGCGCTCGTAGGCCTTCGAGAACTCTGCGGTCAGCTCGGGATCGAGGAACGCCAGGGGACGCGACGCCGTGTCGATCATCGTGACCTGGACGCCGAGCGCCGCGAAGAGCGATGCGAACTCGCACGCGATGACGCCCGATCCGAGCACGGACAGCGACGCCGGCAGGTAGATCAGCGAGAGGATCGAATCGCTGTCGAGCACGTGCTCGTGATCGACGGGCACGTTGGCGGGCTGGCGCGGGCGCGAGCCGACGGCCACGACGACGAGGTCGGCGACGACCGTGCGCTTCGTGCGGTCGAGCATGGCGACCTCGACGCGCTCCGGGGACAGGAACCGCGCACGACCTTGCCACCGGATGATGCCGTTGCGTTCCAGTTGCGCCGAGAGATAGCGCTCGTGCGCATCGCGCACATGACGCAAGCGGCGCATCAAGCTCGCGACCTTGGTCTGCGGCGGCAAAGTGATCTGCAACATGTCCTCGCTACGAGCGCGCAGTCCGGCGATGTAGGCCGCGCTCTCGCGCAGCGTCTTGCTCGGGATCGTCCCGCGCTGCACGCATTCGCCGCCCGCGGTCGGTTCGCGGTCCACGATGAGGACGCGTTTGCCCACTTTCGCGGCCTGAACGGCCGCTTTGTGTCCGGCCGGGCCGGAGCCCAGGACGAGGACGTCGAATCGTGCTTCGGGCGCGGGGAGCATTATTGGAGTGCCTCGGATGCGAGGAGGACCCGCTCGCGCAACGCGAGCAGTGCATCGAGGTCCTCGGGGTACAGGTTCAAGGCGAGGACCACGGGATCCAGCACGGGGAAGTCTTCCGGGCCCGACCCGGGCGTCAACACCCAGTGCGCGAGCAGATCGGCGAGCCGCGTGATGCGTGCCTCTTCCTCGTACGGCGCGGCGCTCTCGGGATCGTGATGGTGCAAGACAGCCGCCGCGGTCCAATCCGCCAAGCCCCACGCCTTGACGAGCCGCGCGCCGACGCGCTCGTGGTAGGTGTCCATCGCGAGCTCGAGCTGGGCCCCCGTGAACGTCCCGAGCGAGCGCGGCAGGCGCAGCGCCGTCTGCAGCACGATCGGCCGACCGACGTCGTGGATCAGTCCGCACAGGAAGGCGGCCTCGACGTTTCGCCTCAATTTGCGTCCTATCTCACGCGCGAAGACCGCGGTGACCGCGCAGTGGACCCACACGTCTTGCACGAGCGGGGCGTGGCCGGGCACGTCGAACACGCGACCTTGCAGCGAGTTCGTCAGCGCCAAGTTGCGCACCGTCGACATGCCCAAGCGGCTGACCGCGTGCTGCAGCGAGACGATCGGCTCCTTCGATGCGTACACCGAGGAGTTGGCCACCTTCAGCACACAGGCTGTGAGCGACGGATCCCGCTCGAGCACGGACTCCAGAGCGCGCGCGTCAGCGTCCTCGTCCTCGCACAGCGCGACGACCCGCGCGGCGGCTTCGGGCAGCAAGGGGAGCTCGAGCTCCCGATCAAGATGGGTCTCGAGCCAGGTCCTGGCCTCGGTGGTGAGTTCGACGCGGTTTTGGACTGAAGGGGTCATGGGCGCTGGTCTCGTGCGTTTCGGCACGCGAAGAGCCCAGCCCTGAATCGCGGCACCGAAACCGCGGTCCTGTTTCCCACGTGTCGCCCGGGGGCCGCGGAGAGGGCCCGTGCGGCGCGGTCACTCGCCCGCTTCGCGCGGCAGGATATGTCCCAATTTGTCGCGCTTCGTCCTCAAGTACTTGGCGTTGCCGGCATGCGGCGCCGTCGTCAGCGGCATCTGATCGACGACCTCGAGCCCGTAGCCGTTCAGGCCGGCGATCTTCTTCGGGTTGTTCGTCAGGAGCCGCATCTGGCGCACACCGAGGTACTGGAGGATCTGCGCACCGAGCCCGTACTCGCGCAAATCGGCCGCGAAACCCAGCTTCTCGTTGGCTTCGACGGTGTCGAGGCCCTGGTCCTGCAGACGATAGGCCTTGAGCTTGTTCTCGAGCCCGATCCCGCGCCCCTCTTGGCGCATGTAGACGAGCACGCCGCGCTCCTCGCGGCCCAAGGCCTCGAGCGCCTTGTCGAGCTGAGGTCCGCAATCGCAGCGCAGCGAGTGGAACACGTCGCCGGTCAGACACTCGCTGTGGACGCGCACGGTGACCACGCCGTCGAGCGCCTTGCGCGGACCGTCGAGGCTCGGACCCGCGAGCCCGCGGGACAGCGCGACGTGCTCTTTCCCGTCGATCTTCGAGCGGAACAAATGCGCCTGGAAAGTGCCGAACTTCGTCGGCAAGGGCACGTCCATCTCCATCGGCTCGATGAGCCGCTCGTTGCCACGCCGCCAAGCGATGATCGATTCGATCGTGCAGATCTTGAGCCCGTGACGCGCCGCGAAGAGCTCGAGGTCCGGCATCCGCGACATCGACCCGTCGTCGTTCATGATCTCGCAGATGACGCCGGCCGGCCGTGCGCCCGCGAGGCGCGCGAGATCGACGATGCCCTCGGTCTGACCCCCGCGCACGAGCGTGCCGCCTTCGCGAGCGCGCAGCGGGAACACGTGACCAGGACGCGCGAGATCCTCGGGCACGGCGTTCGGCGCCGTCGCCACGCGGATCGTGTGCGCGCGATCCTTGGCGCTGATGCCGGTAGTGACGCCGGTCGCGGCCTCGATCGACACGGTGAAACCCGTGCCCATCTTGTTCGTGTTCAAGGACGATTGCGGCGCGAGCTCGAGCCGATCGCAGAGTTCGGCCTCGAGCGGCATGCACACGAGCCCGCGCCCTTCGCGCGCCATGAAGTTGATCGCTTCGGGCGTCACGTGCTCAGCCAACATCGCGAGGTCGCCCTCGTTCTCGCGGCCGGGGTCGTCGACGAGCACGACCATGCGGCCGGCGCGCAGCTCGGCCAGGATCTCGGGAATGGTGCTGATCGCCATAGGATCTATTCGCGGGGGTGCTGGCTCCACTTCGGAGCCCCGTCCTTCAACTGCCCATGGTAGCGCAAGGAGGCGACTCGACGCTCGGCACCCGGCGCGCATCGAGCTCGTGAAGAGGTCACGGGCGACGCGACGCGCTGGCGCGCCACCGGCGCCTGGCTTCGATTGCTACGGCGCTCTCGCGCGGCACGCCCGAGGTCTGCGCCCGATCCACCGCGGTCAGTTCGCCGACTCCGCGGTGAGCACGGTCCAGGGCAAACCGGCGGCGCGCTCGAGCGCGGCGCGCGCGCGACTGGCAGCCACCTCGGAAGCGAGGACGGCCTCGCGTGCACGCACACGGCCCAGATCCGCGGCGAGGCGCGTCGCATAGGGCGCGTCGCCGGAGGCGTGCGCGCGCTCGGCGAGATCGGCGGTGCGCTCGGCGCGTTCGACGAGCTCTCCGCGCGCCGCGTCGAACGCCGCGCGCGCCGACTCCGCCGACGCCCAGGCTCCGCGCACTTCCTGCTCGACCTCGCGAGCCAGCGCCGTCCAGCGCGCGAGCTCCGCGCGGTAGGCGGATTCCGCGCGAGCGACGGCCGCGTCGCCGCGATCGAAGACGGGCAGCGCGACGGTGGCGCCCGGTCCGAGCAAGTTCGCGCCGGACTCGGGTCGTTCCGCGTGTAGCGCGAGGTCGACGCTCGGCAGCGCGCGGCGCCGTTCCAACGGGATCACGAGCGCCAGCGACTCCGCGTTCGCGCGCAGCGCGCGCAGATCGAGGCGTCGCGCCAGCGTGCGCTCGACCAGGTCGTCGACATGCAGAGAGTTCGCGTCGAGCCTGGGCAGCTCGCCGGACAATTCGATGTCGCTCGCGTCCCCCGCGAACGCCAAGCGCTGGAAGAGTTCGCTGCGCGCGGCCTGTCGGTCGGTCTCGGCCGTCGCGGCCAGTAGCTCAGCGTGCAGACGCCCCGTGCGCGCGAACTCCACGTCGAGCGCGCGGCCCGCGCCCATCTCGACGCGCGCCGACACTTCGGTCTCGGAACGGCGCGCGATCACGGCCGTTTCGCGCGCGAGCAGTGCAGCGCGCTCGCTCGCGAGCGCACGGTCGTGCGCTTCGGTCGCGCGGAAGACGAGTTCGCCCGCGAGACGCGCGGCCTCCAGCACGCTGCGGTCGAGCTCGGCACGCGCCGCGCGCTCGCGAGCCGGGATGCGCCACAAGTCCGAGAGGCTGGCGGCGATCGTGCCTTGCAGCTCCGTTCGTCCGCCGCCGTCGGGGAACAGAAAGAACACGCTCAATGCCGGGTTCGACAGGAGGCCAGCCTGCGCTAGCTCGGCGCGTGAGACCCCGATCTCGTGGAAGGCCGCCTCGAGCCGCGGATGCGAGCCGAGCGTGTACGCGACGCACTCCGCGCGGCTCAGTCGGCCGTCCGCGAGCAGCTCGCGCGCATCGAAGGGCGCGTCGTCGGGCAAGCGCACGTCGTCCGCGGAGATCGACTCCGCGACGATGCGCGCGGAACGCTGCCAGTCCTCGGACGGATCCACGCTCGCACAGCCGGCGACGAGCAGGACCGGCGCGATCGCCGCGCCGCGCAGCGACTTCTTCGTGCCCAGGCGCAAGAGCGCCGCCGGCACGACGATCATGTTGAGCAACGTCGAGGATATGAGGCCCGACAGGATGACGATCGCCATCGGAGTCAGCAGCTCGCTGCCCGGTTCGTCGCCGCGCAACGCCAGCGGCACGAGCGCGAGGCCCGCCGCCAGCGCCGTCATCAGGATCGGCGCGACGCGCTCGACCGATCCGCGGCGCACGGCCTCGGCGAAGTCGGTCACGCCCTCGACGGTCTGCAGGTGGCGCACGTGCGACACGAGCAGGATCCCGTTGCGCGCCGCGACGCCGAACACGGTGATGAAGCCGATCAACGACGCGACCGACAGCACTCCGCCCGACAGCACGAGCCCGGCCACGCCGCCGATCAATGCCAGCGGGAGGTTCATGAGCACGAGCGCCGCGTCGCGCGCCGAGCCGAGCACCCACACGAGGAGCCCGGCCATCGCCGCGATCACGACGAGGCCCAGGATCGCGAGCCGCTGCGTCGTCTGCTGCGCGCTCTCGAACTGGCCTCCGTACTCGACCCAGTAGCCGCGCGGCAGGGCGACCTGCGACTCGACCGCCGAGCGCACGTCCTCGACGAGCCCCGTGATGTCGCGGCCGGCGACGTTGCACTGGACGACGATGCGCCGCTCCGCGTTCTCGCGGCTGATGAAGTTCGGCGTCGCGTCCTCGCGCAGGTGCGTGAGCAGCGAGAGCGGGATGCGATCGCCGCGCGGCGTCACCACCAACGCCGAGGCCAGCGTTTCGCGCGAGACTTCGCGCGCGCTGCCGACGCGGACGACCACGTCGTAGGACTCCGTGTTCTCGAGGATCTCCGTGGCGACCACGCCCTTCGTGACGCTGCCGATCGCGGTGCTCACTTCGGCCACGCCCAGCCCGTGGCGCGCGAGCGCTTCGCGATCGATCTCGACACGCAACGCGGGCACGTCCACCTGCGGCTCCACGGACAGGTCCACGACGCCGGGGACGTCGCGCATCGCACTCTCGACCGTTCCGGCCAGCGAGCGCAGCGTCTCCAGATCGCTCCCGAAGATCTTGACCGCGACGCTGGCGCGAGAACCCGAGAGCATGTGGTCCACGCGGTGGCTGATCGGCTGCCCGAAGGTCGCCTGGATGCCGGGGATGACCGCCAGTTCCTCCCGCAGCGCCGCGAGCAGCTCGGCCTTCGTGCGCGTCGGCTTGCCCGCGCGTTCGCGCGCGCGCATGTCGAGCGTGACCTCGAGCTCGCTGCTCTCCACGCCCAGCACGTGCTCGTCCTCCTCGGCGCGCCCCGTGCGCCGCCCGATCGCGACGATTTCCTCGTGGCGCATGAGCGCGGTCTCCACGCGGCGCGCCAGCGCGTCGCTGGCCTCGAGCGACGTGCCCGGCCCGGTCGTGATGCCGACGACGAGCGCGCCCTCGTTGAACTCGGGCAGGAAGTTGCGACCCGCGCGCCCCACCGCGACGACGGCCGCGGCGAACAGGAGGAGCGAGGGGATCAGCACGAACCACGGATGCCGCAACGACCAATCGAGTGGTCCGACGTAGAGCGCCTTGATACCGCGCACGACGCGCGGCTCGCGAACTTCGCGGACGGTGCTGCTGCCGGGCAGCAGCCACAGGCACATCGCCGGAGTCAAGGTCAGCGCCGTGAGCAGCGACGCCGCGAGGCCCACGCAGAACGCCACGCCCAGCGGCTGGAGCAGCCGACCTTCCACGCCCGAAAGCGCGAAGATCGGGCTGAAAACGAGCAGGATGATCGCGGTCGCGAAGACGATCGAGGCGCGCACTTCGACGCTGGCGTCGTACACGACTTCGATCGCGGATCGGCGCTCTCCCTCGGGCAGCGCGGCGTTCAGCCGCATGCGCCGGACGACGTTCTCGACGTCGATGATAGCGTCGTCCACCAAGGCTCCGATCGCGATCGCCATCCCGCCCAGCGTCATCGTGTTGATGTCGCCGCCGAGCAGCCGCAGCGCCAGGATCGCCACCGCCAGCGACATCGGGATCGCCACGAGGGTGATCAGGCTGGCTCGGAGGCTCGCCAGGAAGAGCAACACGATCACGATCACCATCGCCGCGCCCTCGAGCAGCGCGGTCAGCGTGTTGCCCACGGCGTTCGAAATGAAGGTCGACTGCCGGAAGAGCTGCGCGTTCAGCACCATGCCTTCGGGCAGAGAGCCCTGGATCGCGGCGATGGTCGTGTCGAGCCTCCGCGTCAGCTCCAGCGTGTTAACGCCCGGCTGCTTCGTGATCCCGAAGATCACGCCCGGCTCCACGATGGCCGTCCCGTCCGGCGCGCGTCGCGCGGCCGCCGCCGTCCCGCGGCGCAGAGCGGCGCCGATCTGGACGGCACCGAGGTCGCCGACGCGCACGCTGCGGCTGCCGCGCATCACGACGAAGGTGTTCTCGATGTCGTCCGTGGTCGCGATGCGACCGATGCCTTGGACGATCGACTCCTCGTCGGCGCGGACCAGGATGCCGGCCGATACGTTTTCGTTCGCGCTCTCGAGCGCCGCCACGACATCACCCGCGGTGACGTCGAACGCGCGCAGGAGCTCGGGGGCCAGGACGACCTGATATTGGCGCGTTTCGCCGCCGATCGGCACCACCTGCGCGACGCCCGGCTCGGACAAGAGACGCCGGCGCACGAGCGTCGTGCCCACGCGCCGCAGCTCCAGCGGGTCGTGGCGATCGGACGTGAGACCCACGAACAGGATCTCGCCCAAGATCGAGGCCTGTGGCGCGAGCTTCGGCGTGCGCACCCCGCTCGGCAGCGAGTTCGCGACCGTCGAGATGCGCTCGGCGACGGTCTGTCGCGCGCGATGGATGTCGGTCCCCCACTGGAACTCGACCCACACGACGGCGATCCCGAGGCCCGTGGTCGAGCGCACACGGCGCACATCGTTCGCGCCGTTGACCGTCGCTTCGATCGGGAAGGTGACGAGACGCTCCATCTCGTCCGGCGCGAGGCCCTCGCTCTCGACGAGGATCGTCACGGTCGGCGCCGTGAGATCGGGGAAGACGTCCACGGGCATGCGGATCGTCGCCCACGCGCCCAGCACGAGGATGAGCGCCGAGATGGCGACGACCAGCGCACGACGCTCGAGCGACCAGCGGATCAGGCGTTCGATCACGGTGCGCTCCTTCTAGCCAGATGAGACAGTCCCGTCGCGAGGCGCAGCGGGCGCTTGCGCTGCAAGGAGGGCGACGGAGGGACGGCGGAGGCGGCCTTCATGGCCGCTGAGCACGGCCCGACGAGCCCGACGCCGCGGCGCGAGTGCCTGCGAAGCCGCAGTAGGGACTGTTTCATCGGGCTGCTAGTGATGGTGTTCGACGATCTTGCCGGAACTGGAGAGCGCCGCGAGTCTCACCTCGTCGGCGCGTGTCGCGACGATCACGTCGCCCTTCGCGAGGCCCTCGAGCACCTGCACGCGCGCGCCGTCGCGCAGTCCGAGGCGCAGGCGCCGCTTGACGAAGCTCTCGCCGTCGACGAGGGCGTACACGAGCGGCTGGCCTTGCTCGTACGCCAGCGCGGAGTCGGGCACGGAGAGCGCGTCCGGGATCCGGCGCAGCTCCAGGTCGAACGAGCACAGCATCCCGGCCCGCAACCGCCCGTCCGCGTTCGGCACGGCGAACGCGACGTCGAGGCAGCGCGTGGTCGCGTCGACGCGCGCGGACGTGTGGACCGGGCCGGAGCCCGTCTCGAGCGCGAACTCGGACCCGAGCGGCCGGAAACGCGCGTTCGACATCGCGCCCACCCGCGACGCTTCGCTCTCGGGCACTTCGGCGACGGCCCACACACTCGAGAGGTCGAGGATCGTCGCCAACAGTGCGCCGCTCTCGATCGACTCGCCCAGCACGGCGTCGACCTCGGCGACGATGCCGGCGATCGGAGCGACGAGCGGAAGCTGCGGCGCTTTCACGACCGGATCCTCGGCGTGCTCGTTGCGCAGCCGATTCACCGACGCGAGCGACGCGAGCGCGGCGTTCTCGTCCGCGCGCGCGAGCTCGAGTTCGGCGCGCGTGCGATCCAGCTCCTGTTGCGTCGCCAGCGTTTGCGCCACGAGCCGTTCCGTGCGCTCGACCTCGCGCGTCCCCGACTGGATGCGCACCCGCGCGGAGCCGAGCGTTCGCTCCGCCTCGAGCTGCTGCAGGTCGAGCTCGTGCCGCAGTTGGTGCTGCTGGTACTCGAGCGCCTGCAGACCGACGACGTCCGAGGTCGCGAGATGCGGCTCGACGACGGCGAGCACGTCGCCCGACCCGACGCGATCGCCGGGCCGCGGCAAACGACCGCCCTCGGGAGCGAGCAATCGGCCCGCGACCGGCGCTGCCACATGAGCCTCCGCTCCCGGCCTCGCCGCGATGCGACCCGAGACCGTGAGCCAATCGGTCAGCGGGCGCGGCTCGACGCGCTCGAACTGCATCGCCAACGGCCACTGCTGCTCGAACAAGAACGGGATCGCGCCCGCGACCGGCTCGGCGGCGCCAACGCGCCCGGCGGCCGCGGCGTCGGGATGGACTTCGACCTCGCCGATCGCGATCTCCTCGGCGCCCGCGCCGGAGCGCACGTCGATGCCGATCCGCCACAGACCCGCGGTCGGCAGCTCCACCTCGGCTGGGAATTGTCCGGGCAGGCGTTCTCGAGCCGGGAAACGCAGGGTTTTTCCGTCGGGACCGCGCGCCGTGACCGCGATCTCGCCACCCGAGATCGCCGTGCCTTCGTCGCGGCGCGTGCCGTGCACGAGCATCGGGGTGCGCGCGCCGCGGACGAGCGCGGGGTGGATCAGATGGACGAGATAGCGCTCGCCCAGGCTTGCCAGCGTGTGTTCCTCCGCTTGCACGGCGGGAGCGCTCGGCTCGTGCTCGTGGTCGCCGGCTCGATGGCAGCCGGTGAAGACGATCAGGGCGAAACAGCTGACGAACGAAAGCGCTGACGATCGGCGGACGGAATGCGACATGACGACGGACCGGTCTCGGACTCTGGGACGCAGCCGGCGCCAAGCCGGCACGATTCCACCGGGACCTCACGAGCTTCCCGGCGGCGCGGGGATCACCCGCGCCGAGTCAGAGAAGGAGCGCCGAACTCGTCAGCACCAGAGCCCGCGTCCCCGACCGCGGGACCCGCCCGCGTGGGATCGGCGGACGCGAACGCTCGACGGACTTCTCGCGCAGGCGCACGCCCGCACGCGAGGAATCCACGAGGAACGGAGCCATGCGATCGAGAGGTCGCAGTTGTTGCACCGATACGACCGCGTGCTGAACCGGCTCCGACGGCAGGCCGAGGAAGACTTCGCCGCCATGGTGCGAGTGCGGCAGGCCGAGCGCATGCGACTCCTCGCCGTGCGCGTGCGCGTGGTATCGCGCGTGGAAAGCGTCGCGATCCAGGCCCTTTTCATGATTCTCGAGCCCCGACACGATGTGCACGTGCAACGCGTGCCCATCGTGCGCGTGCAGCACGAAAGCTCCAGCCGATCGCGGCAGGATCGACATCAGGCCAACGAGCATCCACAGCCAGACACGGCTGCGTCCTCGTCGCATCGATCCAGGGCTGACGGACGTCATCGAGGGCTTGACCGTACTCCGGCGCCCGCCCGCTGTCGAGCGCGCGGAACGGACGTGGTCGTTCGCGTTCCATCGGACGGAGCGTGCTCCGAGATGAAGCGCGGCGCGGATGCAGCCGCCTCGCTCTCCCCGCCAGGACTGCCGCGCGCGGCCGTGCGCGCTTTCGCCGCTGATATGCTGCCCCGATGAACGCGAAGGCGCGGATTTCCGTCGTGCGCCAATCCACCGACGACGTGGGCTACCGGCAGATCTTCGTCCGGCTGGATGGCGACGACATCGCGGTCTTGCGGCACGGCGGCGGGGCGACGCGCGAGATCGCGGTCGGTCCGCATGTCTTGAAGGTGCACAACACGCTCTTCCGCAAGCAGGTCGAGTTCGAGCTCCACGACGGCGAGCACGCCCGCTTCGTGGTGGTGAACCGCGCGGGGTTCGGGACGCACTTCATGACCGGGATCCTGGGCGCGGGTCCGGTCTACCTCACCGTCGAGCGCGAGGACGTGCCCGTCTGAAAGCAGCAACGATCCGATCGGCGGTGAAAGTTGGGGTGGAAAGCCCGCGCGCGCGCAGGCCGAGTTGGCCCGAATGCGGCGGATCGGGCACGATCCGCGCATGAAGCGTGCGTCGTGGATCCTCACATTCGTGTCTGCGTGCCTCGCCGGTTGCGGATCGCTGCGCGCGCCGCGAGTGCAGGCCGTCCCCACACCTCCGGCCGCCGCGGTGCAGGATCCGCTCGACTCCATCGCGCGGCTCGAGGACATGCGCACGGACGGCGACGGACTGCTGCAAGTCTTCGCCGCGCGCGGCGAGGTGCGCACGCGCGTGCGCGCGGTGCGCGCGCTCGGCCGCTTGCCGCGCGACGAGTACGGCGCGCCGGCTTCCGACGCGCTCGTCGACGCGCTCGAGGACGACGACACGGCTGTGCGCAGCGCGGCCGCATTCGCGCTCGGGATGCGCGCGGATCCCGCGACGGTCGGCGCGTTGAACGCTGCCGCGCAAGAGGGTTCGGTGGAGCTTCGCGCGCGCTGCATCGAGGCGCTGTCGCGCATCGACGACGCGCGTGCGCGGCGCGCGGTGATCGATGCGCTCGGCGCGCAATCACCGATCGTCGTGCGGACGGCCGCGCTCGGCATCCATCGGTTCCCGAAGACCGCGCCGGAAGCGGCCGTCGCGGAGGCCGAGCTCGTGAAGCTCCTGGCCTCGGGATCCAGCGCGGCCGCGGTCGCGGACGAGACGCGTTGGCGCGCGCTCTCCACGCTCGCGCGACGTGAGGTCGTCGGAGCGCGCACGGAGTTCGAGCGCGGCGCGGTCTCGCCGGATGCACGCGTACGCCTTTTCGCGCTGCAAGGTCTGGGCGCGATTCCCACCGACGCGCGCGCTTCGTCGATCCTGTGCGCGGGCCTCGCTGACGCCGACTGGCGCGTCGCGTGCGAAGCTGCGCAGGCGCTGGGAAAACACGCGAATCCGGGCGCTGTCGCGGCATTGCGCGAAGCTACGGCTCGCGCCCTGCCGCCGAACGCCGCGCACCACGTGCGACGTTCGGCATTCGAGGCGCTCGGCCGTATCGCGAGCGCCGCGGACGTCGCGCGCCCGGACTTGGAGCGCGCGCGCAGCGACGATTCCGCGTCCGTTCGTGCCGCGGCGATCGAAGCGGGGGCGCGGCTCTACCGCGACGCTTCGCTGTCGGCCCTCGAGACGGCCTCGCGCGACACGAGCGCAGTCGTGCGTGCCGGCGCGGCGGCGGCGACCGCCCACCTCACCACCGATGCGGCGCTGACGTTGCTCGACCGCCTCGTGCTCGATGCCGATCTGCGCGTGGCGACGACCGCGGTCGATGCGCTGGCGGAACACATCGACGACCCGCGCGCGCGCGAGCGGATCCGCGGGCTGCTCGCGGCGAAGGACAACGGCCTGCGCCTCGCCGCGGCCACCGCGTTGAAGACCCAGGCGACGGCCGAGGATCTGGCCTTGCTCGAGCTCGCGCTCTCCTCGACGCGCGGCGAGATCGCGCCCGAGGTCGCGGCCGCGATCGTGGCGGCCGCGGCTCACGTCGGCGGCGAGGACGCGCTCGCGCTGCTGACGTTCGCGATCGCATATCCCGACCCGTACGTCGCGCGCAAGGCGCGCGCGGCGGCGCTCGTGATCCGACCCGACGCGCGCTTGCCGCGCGCAGCAGCTCCGTCCCGGCGCTCGAACGTGCTTCCGCCCGTGAACTCCGGCCCGAATCCGCGTGTCGCGTTCGAGACCTCGCGCGGAACGCTCGTGCTCGAGCTCTTGGCCGATGAAGCGCCCTTCCACGTCGCGAACTTCCTCGAGCTCGCTCAGCGCGGTCACTACGACGGCACGAAGTTCCACCGCGTCGTCCCCGACTTCGTCGTGCAGGGCGGCGACGTGCGCGGGGACGGCAACGGAGGCACGACGTGGCGCGGAGATGCTCTCCGCGCCGAGTTCGGGCCGCGCGCCTACTCGCGCGGGTCGCTGGGCATGCCGCGCAACGACGACCCCGACAGCGGCGGCAGCCAGATCTTCCTGACGCACCGCGAGACGCCGCATCTGGACGGCCGCTACACGCTGTTCGGCGAGACCATCGAGGGGCTCGAGGTGCTCGACGCACTGCAGGTCGGCGACACGATCCTGCGCGTGCGCGTGATGGCCGCCGAGGGCTAGCAGCTCGTTCTGACAGTCGCCGCTGCGGTTTCGCGGGCAATCGCGCTGCCGCGTCGGTCTCGTCGGGTCGTGCTCGAAGAAGTCGAAGGCCGCCTGAGTCGGCCCAAAGCGCGCTTCTCCTTCTTGTCCGAACGACGCGCGGTTTCGATTTCAGCTCGCCTCCTCGATCCGCCGATGTCGAGGCTGCTCGCGTGTTGGCCGCCCCGGCCCGCGTCGGGCTCCCCGACGAGGTACCCCGATGCGGATGGGTTCGGTCTTCCCGTGGACATGCGCGGCTATCGGAGCCGGGCTAGCGATCGGCGCGATTCAGGTCGCCGGTTTCGGCGGGCGTCTCACCGTCCTCGAGTCGCGGCCAGTCGACGACCCGGCGCGCGTCGCGGCGCTCGAGCGCGAGGTCGGGGACCTCTCCACGTCGCTCGGGACCTCGCTGGCGGCGATCAGCGACTTGTCGCGAGCCTCGCTGCGCACGCGCGAGCTCGGCGTCGAGCTCGCGGATCTCGAAGCGGACCTGCGAGACACGGCCTGCAGTCTGGACGAGCAACGCGCCTGGATCGCGCGTGTGCAGGTCCTCGAGGACGAGGCCGGGCCGCACGTGATCGAGCATCGCCTGGCCGAGCTCGCATCGTCCGTCGATGCTCGCTGGCGCGAGGTGGGCGAGCTCGCGGCGCGCGCGCAACAGATGGCCGATGCCGCGCGCACGGACATCGCCGACGTCGAACGCGCGCTCGAGCACGATCCCGACCGCATGTGGCACGACCTGCTCGGGCCGACCGTGCAGGTCTCGGGCGACGAGACCGTCGGCACGGGCGTCATGCTCGTGGGTGACACGGAACCCGGTTCGAACGAGACCACCACGTTCGTCTTGACCGCGTGGCACGTCGTGCGCGATCTCTTCGCGGGCCCCGATGCGGTGAGCCCCGAGATTTCGGTCACGGTCTACGCGCCGGGCAAGCGCACGACCACGGAACCGGCGATCCTCGTCGAGCACGACGCCGACCTCGACGTCGCGCTGCTGCGCTTGCGCTCGACGAGGCGCATGGATGCCGGCGCGCGGCTGGCTTCACGCTCGAAGCTCGGTTCCGTGCGTGTATTCGAGCGCATTTACGCCGTCGGGTGCCCGCTGGGCAATGATCCCATCCCGACGTACGGCGAGATCGCGGACGTAAACCACGTCGTCGACGGCCAAGGCTATTGGATGGTCAGCGCGCCGACGTACATCGGCAACTCGGGCGGCGGCATCTTCGACGCGGAGACGCACGAGTTGCTCGCGCTGTTCACGAAGATCTACACGCACGGCACCGTGCGGCCGATGGTCGTGCCGCACATGGGCCTCGCGACGCCGCTCGCGGCCGTCTACGACTGGCTCGACAAGGTCGGTTACGCCGAGCTCGAGCCGTCGCACGCCGAAACGAGGGCCGCCGGCGCGGGGAAGTAGTCGCGCGTGGGCGGCGCGGACGCCTCAAGGCGCTTCAGCGCGCGACTTGAGCTTGTCCAGCCCGGACTCGAGCATCCCGCCGAACATCATGTCCGACATCGAGGCCATGTAGCCGCCGATCACGGGCACGTCGAGGATGCCGGACATGCTCCACGCGACCTGCGTGCCCTCGGCGGCGGGTGCGTAGTGAACGGAGCCCTGCGCCGGCATGTCCTCGCCCCCGTTGTTCAAGGCCATGTCGAACTCGATGCCGGTGGCGACGTCGGACTTCGTGAACTTCAGCCAGCCGGTGCCATCCTTGCCGCTCCACGTCTGATTCGCGCCCAGGCCGCTCGAAGGCGTGCCGATCGTCGTGACGATCGTCGCATCCCGCTTCTTCCAGGGCGTCCACTCGTCCCAGCGCTTCAAGTCGGCGACGAGCGCGTGAATCCTCGCCGGTTCCGCCTTCACCACGATCGCGCGCGACACGCGGTATTCGCGCGAGAGCACGGCACCGACGAGCACGAACACGAGGATGACGATGGCGAGCGCAGTCAGGACTTTCTTGAGCATGGGAAGGTCTCCGCGGCGCACTCTACTCCGCGCTTCGCGTCCGCGACGCGAAGGAATCGGCGCCCGCCCCGGAGCGAGCAGCTCGGAGCGGTGCCTGGCTAACTTCCACAGCTCGGAGCGGTGCCTGGCTAACTTCCAAGGAGTTCGCCCGGCGCGTGAAGTGGGGAACCGCCTCCGGACTCTACACGCGCTGCGCGCGCGGGCCCCGGCACCGCGAACTCCGCGGAAGTTAGCCAGGCACCGCTCCGAGCTGTTCGTTCAGTGCCGGAAGTGCCGCGCGCCCGTCATCACCATCGCGGCCTCGTGACGGTCGCAGGCCGCGATCACTTCGGCGTCGCGCAGCGAGCCGCCGGGTTGGAGCAGCGCTGTGATGCCCGCGGCGATCGCGAGCTCGGGCCCGTCGGCGAAGGGGAAGAACGCGTCGGACGCGAGCACGGCGCCCGCGATGCGATCGCCGCTCTTGCGCACCGCCATGTGCACGGAATCGACGCGCGACATCTGACCGGCGCCCACGCCCAGCACATTCGTGCCCTTCGCGATCACGATCGCGTTCGACTTCACGTGCTTCGCGACGCGCTCGGCGAAGAGCAACCCGGCCAGCTCATCCGCGGTCGGCTTGCGGCGCGTCGCGACCTTGCAGTCGCCTTCGCCAGCGGCCGTGAGATCGCGCTCCTGCAGCAGGAAACCGCCGATGAGCTTCTTGACCTCGAGCTCGCGCGCCTCGCGCCGCGCGCTCAGGTCGCCGATCGCGAGCAGGCGCACGTTCTTGCCCCACTTGGGCTTGTCCACGAGCAAACGGAACGCGTCCTCGTCGAAGCCCGGCGCGACGATCGCTTCGACGAAGCGGTTGCCGGACACGAGGAATTCAGCGCTGGCGATGTCGACCGGCCGCGTGAAGGACAGAACGGATCCGAACGCGGACACGGGGTCGCCCGCCCAGGCCTGCTCGAGCGCCTCCGCGGTCGTCGCGGCCGCCGCCGCGCCGCACGGATTGTTGTGCTTGCACACCGCGACGAACGGCTCGTCGAACTCGCGCGCCAGCGCCAACGCGGCGTCCAGGTCGACGAGGTTGTTGTACGAGAGCTGCTTGCCGTTCTTGATCTCCGCGCTCGCGAGTGACGCTTCGCGCGTGCCGCCGATCCGGTAGAACGCCGCCAGCTGGTGCGGGTTCTCGCCATAGCGCAGGTCTGCGACCTTGGTGCCCGCCAGCGCGAAACTCTCGGGAAAACGTGTCGAAGTCGCGCCGACGGCGAGCTCTTGCTCGAACATCCAGCCCGAAATCGCCGCGTCGTAGCGCGCCGTCAGCGCGTACGCCTTCGCGGCCATCTCGCGCCGGAACGCGTCGCTGAGCGATCCCCCGCCCTTCTGCATCTCGTCGAGCACTCGCCCGTAGTCCGCCGGATCCGTGACGATGCCGACGAAACGGTGGTTCTTCGCAGCCGAGCGCACCATCGACGGTCCGCCGATGTCGATGTTCTCGATCGCTTCGGTGCGCGTAACGCCGCTCTTCGCGATCGTCGCCTCGAACGGATAGAGGTTCACGACCACGAGGTCGATCGGCGCGATCGAATGCTCGGCCATCGCGCCCGTGTGCTCAGGGTCGTCGCGTAGCGCCAGGATCCCGCCGTGGACCTTCGGGTGCAGCGTCTTCACGCGCCCGTCCATCATCTCGGGAAACCCCGTGTGATCGCTGACCTCGCGCACGGCAACGCCGGCCTTCTTCAGCGCCGCGTACGTCCCACCGGTCGAAAGGATCTCGACGCCCATCTGCGCCAGTTGCCGCGCGAAGCCCTCGACGCCGGCCTTGTCGGACACGCTGATCAGCGCGCGTTGGATGCGGTGGCTCATGGTGTCGTCCTCCTTCAGCTCGCGCCGGAGATGCGCTTCAGCGTCGATGCGAACAGCGCCGGATTCACGGCCCCGGAGAAACCGTCGAGGAACTTCCCGTCCGCGTCGACGAACAGGACGAAGGGCAACATCATCGCGTCTTCGAGCTCCATCGCGATCTTCTCGACCTCGCGCTCGGTGTCGTCGGCGTCGGCCGCGACCGCGACGAAGTGCTGCTGCAAGAGCGGCGCGACGTCGGGGCGCGGCACGATCGCCTGCACGAGCGAGCGACATTGGCCGCAGGCCTCGCGGCCGAGCTCGACGAAGACGTGCTTCTTCTCGCGCCGCGCCTGCGCCAGCGCGTCGGCGTAGCGCGTGTGCCAGTCCAGGGTCCCGCGGTCGTCGAAGTGGGGATGGGCGCGTTTGGTGGTCATGGTGGCTCCAGGAGGGCGGAGAGTCTGACGAGCCCAGCGCGCCGCTCCCAGGGTCACCCTCGGGGAACTCGACGGTTGGCCTCAAGAAGGCCACCACACCATTGCGACAAGGTAAGAACCGGCGTGGAGGCAGTCCCCGCCGGCCGAGAAGTCCGTTCCAGTTGGCAGGGGGAATCGATCGTGCGCGTCAGTCCCTGGCTCGTCATCGCCGCAGTCACCACGGCCGCGGTCGTGATCGCCCCGAGTTGTTCGCTGTTTTCACCGGATCCGCCCAAGAACCTCCTCGTGATCGCGGTGGATGGGCTTCGTCTGGACGCGTTGCGGCAGTCGCTCGGCTCGCCGCGCACACCGAACATCCAGCGCCTCGCGGGGGCTGGCGTGGAGTTCGCCTGGTGCTTCGGGCACAGCTCGGCGACGCTGCCTGCGAATGCGGCGCTGCTCACGGCGCGCACTCCGTCCTCGAGCCGCATCCGCGTCGACGGACAGGTCGTCGACGACGATGTGACGCTCTTGCAGGAGCACCTGCGCGAAGCCGGCTGGCAGACTTTCGGCGTCTTCGCTTCGCCGGACATCCGCAGTCATGACTCGGGCAAGGGCCTCGACCGCGGCTTCCACCTCGATCGCTCGCACCCGAACGACTCACAGCGCGCTGCCGACATCAACGGTCAGATCCTGCCGATGATCGAGCGCGCGAATCAGGACACGCCCTGGTTCGCCTACGTCCAGTACACCGATCCGACGGCGCCCTACGTTTCGCACGGGACGGCCGATCGCGCTGCGCGCGTGCTCGTCGACGGGAAGCAGGTCGATCGCATCGGCACGTCCGATCCCGGCATGTGGAAGCGCACGATCCACGTCGCGCCCGGCAAGCACGCGATCGAGATCCGCGGCGACGAGGACTTCGTCGTATCGCGACTGGAGGCGTTCCGCGGCGGCGAGCCCGTCGACATGACGCTCGCCCGAGGAGCGGCGGGCAAGGCGACGCGCAGTCTGACTGCGATGTTCGAAGCCTACGGGCCCGTCGAAGCCGAGATCGAGTTGGTCGGCTTCGTGCACGACGTGCCCGAACTGGCCGAGATCCGCGCGCGCTACAAGCTCGAGGTCGAGGCCGTCGACGACGCGATCGGCGATCTCGTCGCTGCTCTCCAGCGCAACGGCCAGTACGACCGCACGTGCATCGTGCTCGTCGCGCCGCACGGCGAATCGCTCGGGGAACACGGACACTTGGGCCACGGCGCGAATCTGGCGGACTCGGTGCTGCGCGTTCCGCTCGTGATCAAGCCTGCGCTCAACGACGACGCGCGCGCGAATCTGGCGCAGCGCAGGCTCGACGTCGTGCGCGTCATCGACCTCGCGCCCACGCTGCTGGAGATGCTGGGCGAGGATCCGCTGCCCGGCGCCGAGGGCCTTTCGCTCCTTCACGACGGCGTGCGGACGCTCATGGCCGAAGTGCATCCGCCTCAAGCTGCGTCGTCCGTGCTGGCGCTGCGTGACGAGCGCTACAAGCTCGTCTACACCGCGGGCGAGGACCGTTTCGAGATGTACGACGTCAAGAGCGACACGCTCGAGATGGACAACGTCTTCGTGCTGCAGGGCCACTTCCGCTCGAAGTGGCAAGCGCAACTGCGCGATCTCGCCGAGCGCGCGCCGCAACCGGGAGAGCTGCAGGTCGGCGCACTGCGCTGACGGGCCGAGCGCGAGGAGCTCGCGCATTTCCCGCACGTGCCGTGACGGCCGCCGCGCTGCAGATCCGTTCGCGGATCTCGCCGCGGAGCCGGCCGTCGAGCGCGCCGCGAAGCTCGAGGATCTCGCCGCGGATCACTTCGCGGTCACGGAGACTGGCTCGCGGAACGGCTCGGTCGCGAGCTCCACGTGCGGGTGGCGCTCGACGAAGTACGCGAGCTGCCAGGCTTCCTCGATGAGGACGATGCGACCACCCTCCGGGTCCGTCGCGAGCGCGGATCCGGTCGGCCACGTGATCGGCTTCTCTTCCGCGCCGGGCTTCGGACGCCACCAGCGCGCGAGCGTCCAGGGCTTCGCTTCGAGCCTGGATTCCGCGTTGTATTCGCTCTGCAGGCGGTACTGGAGAACCTCGAACTGCAGTTCACCGACCGCCGCGAGCAGCGGCACTTTCGCGGCCGAGTTCTCGAGCTCGTAGGCCTGCACGACGCCTTCCTGCAGCAGTTGGCGCAGCCCTTCGCGGAACTGCTTGAACTTCGAGGTCTGCGGGTTGTGCAGTAGCGCGAAACGCTCGGGCGCGAACCGCGGGATCTCGGCGTACGAGATCTTCGGATCCTGAGTCAGCGTGTCGCCGATCCCGTACTCCATCCCGCCCACGATGCCGATGACGTCGCCGGCGACGGCCTCGTCGATGATCTCGCGGTCGCGGCCGAACAGCTTGTGCGCGCTCGACAGCCGCACCTTCTTCTTCGACTGCGCGTGGATGACGGGCATGTCGCGCTCGAAACGCCCCGACACGATGCGCGCGAACGCGATGCGGTCGCGGTGCATCGGATCCATGTTCGCCTGGATCTTGAACACGAAGGCCGAGAACGTCTCCTCGTCGGGCTCGACGACGCGCTCGACGCTCTTGCGCGCGGTCGGCGGCGAGCTGTAGCGCAGGAAGTTGTCGAGCAGGAGCTGCACGCCGAAGTTGTTGACGCCCGAGCCGAAGAAGACCGGCGTCAGCTTGCCGGCCAGCACGGCCTCCGCATCGAACGCGTGCCCGGCACCCTCGAGCATCTCGATCTCGCCCTTCACGCGCTCGAAGAGCTGATCGCCGAGCTTCTCGCGCACTTGCGGGTCGAGCAGGCCCGATGTCTCCGTCGGCGTGACGTACTTCCCGCTCGGAACGCGCTCGAACATGTGCATCAGACGCGTCTGGCGGTCGTACACGCCCTTGAACGCGACGCCGTCTCCGAGCGGCCAGTTCATCGCGCACGCCCCGATGCCCAGCACGCGCTCGAGCTCGTCCAGCAGCTCGAGCGGATCCTTAGCCGGCCGGTCGAACTTGTTCATGAAGGTGAAGATCGGGATGCCGCGGCGCGCGCACACCTCGAACAACTTGCGCGTCTGGCTCTCGATGCCCTTGCCGCCGTCGATGACCATTACCGCCGCGTCGACCGCGGTCAGCACGCGGTACGTGTCCTCGCTGAAGTCCTTGTGGCCCGGCGTGTCGAGCAAGTTGACGCGGTAGCCGTCGTAGTCGAACTGCAGCACGGTCGAGCTGATCGAGATGCCGCGCTGCTTCTCGAGCTCCATCCAGTCGGATGTCGTCGTGCGCTGTCCCTTGCGCGCGCGCACGGAGCCCGCCATCTGCAACGCGCCGCCGTACAGGAGCAGCTTCTCCGTCAGTGTGGTCTTGCCGGCGTCGGGGTGGCTGATGATCGCCAGCGTGCGCCGGCGCGCGATCTCGGTGGTGAGCGAGGCCATGTGTGTGTCAGTTCCCGCGCACGATGCCGTGGAATCCGCGTTGTTCGAGTTGAGCGATCAATCGATCCGTCTGTTCGCCTTGCACGACGATCGCGCCGTCCTCGACGCGCGCGCCGGCGCCGAGCGACTTCGCCAGCTCGCGCGCGAGCGCTTCGAGATCGCGCCCGGCGAGCCCGGCGCCCTCCGCGAGCGTGACGGCCTTGCCACCGCGACCCTTTTTCTCGCGCCGCACGACGATCGCGGCGTGGATGACGGGCTTGGGCTGCGCGCCGCCCGACTTCGCGCGCTTCTCGCGCTCGGGTTCGTGCACGGGTGTCGGCGGCGCGTTCTCGAGGCTCGAACCCGCGCTCGCGCCCTTCAACGCCGCGAACGGGTTGTGGCGCAGCGTCGGACCCGGCTGGGGTTCGCGCTCGGGCTCGGGCTGGGATCGGCGTGCGGCCATGGCATTTCGACGGGAAACTTCGCTCCGTTCGAGCCGAGCATGATCGCCGCTCGCCGCGCGCCGCGCCAGCTTCCGGGCGCGGAGGAGCGGGAGGTCCGCGCCCACGACTTGATTCGGGAGAGATCCTCGTGATGGCGGTGCCGTGGAGGGTGCGTCCAGGTCGCAAACTCCGCGCGTTCCACGCGAACCGCGCGACGGTCGAGCTCTCGGCCGCGCCGCGAAGGAGGCACGGACCTTCCCGTGCCCAGGGTTTCGCGACCCACGTCGAATCGAGATGTGGACGGTGCGAGGAAGCCCAGCCCGCTCTAGCCTGTGCGGCTCACCCCCCGGAACCCACATGACGATCCGACGCGCCCTGCTCACGTGCCTGCCCCTCGTCCTCGCCGCGAGCTCGAGCGCGCAGGACAAACCGGTCGCCTTCGTGGGCGCGCGCATCCTGCCCATCGCGTCGGCGCCGTTCGACGACGGGATCCTCGTCGCGCGCGGCGGCCTCATCGTCGCGGTCGGCCCACGCGGCAGCGTCGCGATCCCATCCGACGCGACCATCGTGGACAGCAAGGGCAAGACGCTGATGCCCGGCCTCGTCGACACGCACAGTCACGTCGGCGGCGGATGGGGCGCGGACGACAGCGCGCCGATCCAACCGAGCGTGCGCATGCTCGACGCCGTGAACTGCCGCGATTCAGGCCTGCAGCGCGCGCAAGCCGGTGGCATCACGACGATCAACGTGATGTCGGGCAGCGGGCACTTGATGGCCGGGCAGACGATCTACCTGAAGAACCGTGACGCGGACACGATCGACGGCCTGACGTACCGCTTCCCCGACGGTTCGCCGATGGGCGGGATGAAGATGGCGAACGGCACGAACAGCCAGGACGAAGCGCCGTTCCCCGGCACGCGCGGCAAATCGGCCGCGCTCGTGCGCGAGCAGTTCATCGCGGCACAGGAGTACCGGCGCAAGCTCACGGCCGCGGGCGACGACGCCGAGAAGAAGCCGGCGCGCGATCTCGCCATGGAAGGCCTGCTCGAGATCCTCGACAAGAAGCGCATCGTCCACCACCACACGCACCGGCACGACGACATCGTCACCGTGCTGCGCCTCGCGAAGGAATTCGACTTCCGCGTCGTCCTCCACCACGTCAGCGAAGCTTGGAAGGTCGTCGACGAGATCGTCGCGGCGCGCATCCCCTGCTCGCTGATCGTGATCGACACGCCGGGCGGCAAGCTGGAGGCGATGGACTTCGACGCGCGCTCGGCCGCGGACCTGGAAGCACGCGGAGCGCCCGAGCTCGTCGCCTTCCACACGGACGATTGGATCACGGATTCGCGTCTCTTCCTGCGATCCGCGGCGCTCGCGGTGCGCGCCGGATGCTCGCGCGAGACCGCGCTCGCCGGCCTGACGAAGAACCCCGCCGCGATGCTCGATCTGGGTGAGCGCGTTGGAACGCTCGAACCCGGCAAGGACGCGGACGTGATCGTGCTCTCCGGCGATCCGCTCTCCGTCTACACGCGCGTCGAGCAGACGTGGGTCGAGGGCGTGAAGGTCTTCGACCTCTCCGTCGCCGAGGACAAGAAGTTCGCCGAGGGCGGCTGGGGCGCCGGACAGCCGCGCACCGAAAACATCTGCTGCATGGGTGACCGGGGAGACCGCTGACATGAAGACGTTCCTCGCGCTCGCGCTCCTCGCCGCATCTCTCTCCGCGCAAGACCTGGCCGTGAAGGGCCAGCTCGTGTTCACGTCCGAAGGCGCCGCGATCGAGAACGGCGTCGTCATCATCCGCAACGGCCTGATCGTCGGCGTTGGACCCGCCGCTTCCACGCCGATCCCCGCCGGTTTGCGCACGATTTCGGCCGCTTTCGTGACGCCGGGCCTCATCGACGCGCACTCCGTGATCGGGCTCGCCGGCTACCTGAACCAGCCGACCGATCAGGACCAGCACGATACGAGCGCGCCGATCCAGCCCGAGCTGCGCGCGATCGACGCCTACAACGCGCGCGAGCGCCTCGTCGAATGGGTGCGCGGCTTCGGCGTGACGACGATCCACACCGGCCACGGCCCGAGCGCATTGATCTCGGGCCAGACCCTCGTCGCGAAGACGCGCGGCGACACGATCGAGGAAGCCGTGATCGTGCCGCGCGCGATGATCGCCGCGACGCTGGGCGACGACGCGAAGGAGCTAGGCAAGGGCAAGTCGCCCGGCACGACCGCCAAGGAAGTCGCGATGCTGCGCGAGGCGCTGCTCGGCGCCGCGGACTATCGCAAGAAGCTCCTGGGCGCCGGTTCGGACTCGTCGAAGCAGCCCGACCGCGACCTGCGCAAGGAAGCGCTCGTCGACGTGCTCGACGGCAAGGTGCCGCTGCTCGTGACGGCGCAACGCCACCAGGACATCGAGTCGGCCCTGCGCCTGCAGAAGGAGTTCGGCTTCAAGCTCGTCCTCGACGGCGCGGCGGAAGCGTACGTCGTGCTCGAATCCATCCGTGTGGCCAGGGTGCCGGTGATCGCGCACGCGCCGATGGCGAGGTTTTCGGGCCAACTCGAGAACGCCAGCCGCGAGACGCCGATGAAGCTGCGCGACGCCGGGATCCCGTTCACGTTCCAGAGCGGGTTCGAGTCGTACGTTCCGAAGACGCGCGTCGTGCTGTACGAGGCCGCTGTCGCGGCGGCGCACGGGCTCGGCCAGGAGGCGGCGCTGCGCGCGATCACGATCGACGCGGCGCGGATCCTCGGGCTCGAGAAGAGGATCGGGAGCCTCGCGGTCGGCAAGGACGGGGATCTCGCGCTCTACGACGGCGACCCGTTCGAGTACGTGACGCACTGCACGGCCACGGTGATCGAGGGCGTCGTGGTGTTCGAGGGGCGGCGGTAGGTTTCGCTGGGCTCGGGACGCGGCGCGTCAGGCGCCGGCCGAGACGTCCACGTCGCGAACAATCCGCCGATTCATGCCGGGACCGACCCGAGAGACATCGACGTAGATGCGGCTTGCACCGGCGCTCCAGCAGTACCCGATCGTCAGGTACGGCAGCGTCGACGTGGATCGATTCGTGACGTCGATCGGGATGCTGCGAACTCAGCTCGGGTTCGCCTTCCGCCGCGGAAGGCATTCCACGGTCCATTCGAAGAGCTTGCGAGCTGCGAGGCGCTCGAGTTCCTGTGCGGTGAAGGGTTTGGGGGCGATCGCCGTGTCTCGCCACTCCTGAAGCGAGTAGAGGCGTCGGGCCCTGACGCCGGCGCGCTTCAGCCCCACGTCGAACGGGTGCCTGATGCTCCTGGGCTTTCCGCTTTCACGACCGAGCTTCCACGGGCACGCGCCGGTGGAGTCCTGCGGACCGACGTAGATGCTCTCGTCGTGGACGAATCCGAACTCGAGGATGCCGCCGACCGCGGACCGGATGACTTCGGACTTCGGTCGTCGCGGCCAATGCAGCGAGATCCGATGTCCGATTCCCGACCGATAGAGTCGTACCGCGCCGAACTCGCTGAGGAAGTTCGTGATCATCGGAGGCCACTTGCCAATCTCTCTCGGCGCGATCGCACGTTCGAACACGTGGAAGCGCGACGCCTTGATGGCGTTCACCTCGTCGCACAACCACTGGAACGCTCGCTCGGGCAGGTCGTCCTATTCGAACTGCTCAGTCGGAGCGCTCGCAACTCATTGCCGACAATCGGCTTGCGAAGCCACCTCCACGACACCGAGGAGCTCGTTCGGCCTCGTCCGCGCGTACTTCAGCACGACCTCGCGCCCGTACCGCCCCTTCGTCGCCACCATGATCGCGTTCCGCATACGGACGAGCAGCGTGTTCTCGAGCTGCCCGAAGACTCCGAACGCGTGCGAGTCGCGCACGATGCTCGTGACGCGCGGACGACGCAGGCGCACGTACCGATCGAGCGCGTCCTCGACCGTTGTCTCCTCGACCAGACATCGCGTCAGCACGTACGCATCCTCGATCGCCGCGCACCCGCCCTGGCCCAGGTTCGGCGTCATGGCGTGCGCCGCATCACCGAGCAGCGCGACGCGACCGAGCGCCCATGTCGGCAGGCCGACGAGCTCGCGCACGTCGTCGAAGAGGATCGCGTTCGGATCGGTCGCGCGGATCACGTCCTCGATCGGCGCGTGCCAGCCGCGGAAGGTGCGCAATGCGCGCTCGCGACGCTCGACGGGCGACAACACCAGGCCCTCGGGCGCGTTCCAGGCCGCGAACCAGTAGAGGCGGCCGTCGGCGAGCGGGATCAGGCCGAAGCGCGCGCCGCGGCCCCAGCTCTCGCTCGTCTGCGTCACGCTCGCGGGACACGCGACGACGGCGCGCAGGCCGGAGTACCCCACGTAAACAGGCTCCGCGCCGGGGAAGATCCGCGAGCGCACGGCGGAACGAATACCGTCCGCGCCGACCAGGACGTCGCCCTCGGCCGTGACCCCGTTCGCGAAGGTCGCGCGCACGCGCTCGCCGACCTGCGCGACATCGGCGAGCTCGTGGCCGAGGTGCACGGCCCCGTCGAAGCCCGCGCGCAGCGCCTCGATCAGGTGGGCGCGGTGCAGCATGAGCACCGGCGCGCCGCCCGCCTGCTCGATCACGCTCATCGACATCGCGATCAGTGTCCGTCCGTCGGCCGTCAGCAGGCGCCCGTCGCCTTGCGTGTGACCGAGCGCCCGCACGCGCGCGCCGACGCCGATCGCGTCGAGCACGTGCAGCGCGTTCGGCCAGAGCGAGATGCCGGCCCCGACCTCGCCGATCACGGGCGCGCGCTCAAACAGCTCGACGTCGAAACCGGCCTGCCGCAGCGCGATTCCGGCCGAAAGTCCGCCGATTCCGCCGCCGACGACGAGCGCTCTCACGTCCTCAGCCGACGCGCTCGCCGCGGACCTCGATGGAGCGCGGCGAGGTGGGTACCGGCGCAACGCCGCCACCCGGACCGGGGCTGGCGCCGGGCGGCGGTCGACGGCGGAAGCGAGTCTTCCGGAAGCCGATGACGCCGAAGTCCATGAGCAGCGCCAGCAAGAAAAGGACGATGAACCAGCCCTCGAGCTGCCCGCCGTTCTGGTTCATCGCCACCGCGTAGGCGAGCGTCGTCCAGGGCACGAAGAGGAAGCCCAGGAACGGCCAGATCGTCGTCTGGTACGCCTTGCCCAGGTACTCCGTCAGGAACAGGACGAAGAGGACGAGGCGCGGCGCGGACAGCGCGAGGCAACCGAAGAGGCAGGGCACGGGGCGCAGAGTCTCGCCGTCCGGATGGTCAGCGGCAAGAGCGCGCGGAGGGGCGGAGTCACCCGTGCCGGTCGCGCGGTTTGCTGCGGCGGTGGGGCGGTACGGCGTATGGCGGTTTGTTCGGTGCGGCGGTTTGTCGGTACGGTGCCTGGAACGACCCCGACAGATTCGCAGTTAGACCGTCGCGAGCTTCGCGGGCGTCGGGCGAATCTGTCGGGGTCGTTCCAGGCACCGTACCGACAAACCGCCGCACCGAACAAACCGCCGCACCGCAACGTACCGCCGCACCGAACAAACCGCCGCACCGCAACGTACCGCCGCAGCGCAACGTGCCGCCGCAGCGACACACCCCCTATCCGGCCCGGACGCCACGACGGATCCCGGCATCTGCGCGCGTGAATCGGGTCGCTGGGAACGGCAGACTCGGACCCTCAACGGAATCGGATCACCATGCGCCACATCACCACGTTCGCCCTCGCCGGGGCGCTCACCTTCCTCGCCGCCTGCAAGTCCGCCCAGCCCGACTACTCGAAGGAGTTGTCGGAAGGCGCACCCGCGCTCTTGCCGCTCGGCCCCGACGAGAAACGGCCCGACTTCCAGGCCGATTACGCGCAGAAGGACGAGATCCTGCCCGCGCTCGACCAGTCGATCGCGTGGACGAAGAAGAAGACGTCGGCGAAGTGGTTCCCGATCGAAGGCGTGTCGAGCGCGCGCGCGCTGGCGAGCCTCGAGCGCTTCCGCGAGCTGCTCACGAGCGCGAAGAGCGCCTCCGAGTTCGACGCGAAGATCGGCGAGGAGTTCACCGTCTACAAGAGCGCCGGCTGGAACGGACAGGGCGGCGGCGTCCTCTTCACCGCGTACTGCACGCCGATCCTCCCGGGCTCGACGATCGCGAGCGCGGAGCACCGCTATCCGCTCTATGCCCTGCCGCCCGACCTCGTGAAAGGCGCCGAGGGCGAGATCCTGGGCCAGAAAGTCGGCAACGCGACGCAGCCTTATCCCACGCGGCGCGTGATCGAGGCGACGCACATGCTCGCGCGGCAGAACCTCGAGCTGGCCTGGCTCGAGGATCCCGTGGACGCCTACATCGCGCACGTGAACGGCTCGGCGTTCATCCGCCTGCCCGACGGTGAGATGCTGAAGCTCGGATACGCCGGCAAGAACGGCCGCAACTACGCGTCGCTCGGCAAGGCGCTCATCGACGCGAAGGAGCTGCCCAAGGACGGAGTGAACCTCGCCGCGATCCGCGCGTGGGCCAAGAAGAACCCGGCCAAGGTGGCGGAGTTCCTGAACAAGAACGACAGCTTCGTCTTCTTCCAGGCGATCGACGGCAACCCGCACGGTTCACTCAACGTGCCGGTGACGGGCAATCGCTCGGTCGCGACGGACAAGCGCCTTTTCCCGCGCGGGGCGATCACGTGGGCCGCGGGCCGCACCGGCACGGAGTACGGAGCCGAGCTCGGTCGGTTCCTCTTCGACCAGGACACCGGCGGCGCGATCCGGACGGCTGGGCGCGCGGACGTGTACCTCGGCGTCGGCGACGAGGCCGAGAAGCTCGCGGGCGCGACGCGACAGGAAGGTCAGCTCTACTACTTGTTCCTGAAGGAAGGTTCCGAGCCGCAGCCGTGACGAGCGGGAAAGTGCTCGCCGTCTGCCTCGGGACGGGTGGGATCCCGAAGTTCGAGGTCGATTCCGCGATCGTCGAGGAGCTGGGCCTCGTCGGCGACAAGCATCGCTTCAAGTTCCACGGCGGCGCGAAACGCGCGGTCTGTTTGTTCGCGTTCGAAGACTACGAGTCGCTGCGTCGCGATGGAGTTTCGTGCGAGCACCCGGGCGCGTTCGGCGAGAACGTGCTGACGGAAGGGCTCGATCACTCGGTTCTGCGCCCCGACGACGAGCTGCGCATCGGAGACGAGGTCGTGATCGCGATCCACGACGTGCGCGAGCCGTGCGGGACGCTGAAGAAGCTCGACAAGCGCTTCCCGGACCTGATGCTCGGTCGCAGCGGATTCGTGTGTCGCGTCGTGCGCGGCGGCGATATCCGCGCGGGGATGGCGATCGGGCGGTTCTGAGTCTGGATGGCGCGGACGGTCCGGAGCGCATAGTTTCGAGGCCATGAACTGACGCACGTTGCGCACCTGCACCGCGGCGGAGGCGAACCTTCTGACAGGATACCTGGAGGGTTTCGGCGTCCAACCACGCGTCGTCGACGCCTCCGGATCGGAGATCTCGCGCGATCACGTGAGCTCACACACTTCTCCGCTGAGCGTCCTGGTGCGCGATGCCGACCGGAACGTCGCGATCGAGATCCTCGGTGACGCACTTGCCCCTCTCACGAGACGCCGCGTCGGCACGCCGGTCGAGAGGCTGGGCCTGAGCATTCGCGCCTGCGCGGTGTCGCCATTCGCTCCGCTCGGCCTCGTACTGGCGCCGACCTACCTGATGCGCGCGGCTCGCGAGGGAACCCGGCCTCGAGAGCACGCGTCGACTCTCGCCGGCATCGCGGCCTGTGTGCCCACTTCGCTGTTCTACGCGTTCGCGTTCCACGGCATCTTCCTGTCGTGACGTCCGACTCCGGTCCGGAGGGCGCACCGACCGACTAGGATGGGGCGCGCGTGACCCACGACTCCGACTCGACCCTCGACCGGCCCAACCTCGTCTACCACGAGGCGCAGGACCGCATGGCGCTCCTGCCCAACTACTACGGCTGGATCGCGGCGCGATTCGCGCAGTTCCTTCCGAGCGGAACCGTGCTCGAGCTCGGCTGCGGCGCCGGGTTCGTGCTCCGTCACTACGTTGACTCGGTCCAGCGCGTCGTCGCCGTCGACGTGAACGACGAGCTGCTCGCGCGACTCGGTCGCGAGTACCCGCGCGCGAAGGTCGAGCCGCGCAACGTCGACCTGCGCGGCGACTGGCACGAGATCACGGACGTGAAAGCCGACGCGGTGATCGCGCTCGACGTGCTCGAGCACTTCGACGACGACGCGGCGTTCGTGCAGAAGGTCAAGGCGCGCTTGAAGGTCGGTGGTCGCGCGATCGTCAAGGTCCCGGCGCAGAGTGCTTTGTACGGGCCGATGGACCAGGCGTCGGGCCACTACCGCCGCTACGACGACGCGCCGCTGCGACTACTGTTCGAGCGCGAAGGGTTCACGACGTTGTCGGTGCGTCCGATGAACCCAGCCGGCGCGTGGGGCTACAAGAAGAAGCGCGTCGAGAGCACGAACTACTCGAAGAGCATCTCGCCCGGGAAGTTGAAGGTCATCAACGCGCTGATGCCGGCCTTGGCGATGCTCGACCACGTGCCCGGATTGAAGGGTCTTTCGCTCGTCGGCGTCTTCGAGCGCCGTTAGCGCTCGCGCAGTACCGCGAGTACGGATCCGGGAGCGTCGCTGGCACTGACCTCGAACACCGGGAATTTGGCCTCGAAACGCATTTCGAGGTCGCGGATGCCCTGCACCGCGAACCACGCGCGCAGCACCTCGATGCGCTGGCGTGCGACCGCCAGCGCGGCGGCGCGCGTGCGCTTGCCACGTTGGCGTTCCGCGCCAGGTTTCAGCAGTTCGAGCATGCGATCGAGCGCGTCCTCGACGTGGCCGGCTTCGGCGTCGAGCGCGCGCAAGCGCAACGTCGTCGCCTCCGCGACGGGATGATCGCCCGCGCCCCACGTCGCGCGCAGGTCGGCGGCCAGCTCGCCGCGCTCGCGCGCGAGCTCCGCGCGTCGGCGGCGCAGGCCGTCGACGATTTCGCGGCAGTCCTCGGGCGACGGGTTCGCCAGCATCTCCGCGCGCGCGACGTCCGCGGGACCGAGCCGGTGCTGCACCTGCACGACGAAGTCCGCGTCCGCGCGCATCTTTCGCACGAGCGGGTCGAGCGCCGTGCGCGCTTCCCCGCTGAGCTCCGTCGCGCCGGGCGCGAACGCGAGCTGCGCGCTCGGCGGCGGATCCTCCTCGCCGCCCGTGAACCCGAACAGGTCGGTGAACGTCGAAAGCACGCGCAGCGGCGCCGACGCGATCGCGGTTCCGATGACGCTCGCCGCCGCGCCAGCCGCGGCCGTCGTGATCCGCGCGGTCGTCAGGCCTTCCTCGTCGAGCGTGAAACCGACGGGAATGCGGTGCTCGCCGTCACTGTTCTCGAGCAGGAAGAGCACCGCATCGAGCGGCACGGGCAGCGTGAGATAGGTCTCGATCGGCCCGCTCTTCGGCTCCGCGAGCGACAGGTCGCTGAACACGAGCTCGGTGTCCACGCGCAGGCCTTCCGCTCCGCGAAAGCGCAGGCGTGAGGACGCGTCGAGCGTTCCGTCGCCGAGATCGAGTCCCTCGTGCTTCGCCGTACCGGTGAAACCTAGCAATTCCAGGCCCGAAAGCGTGGCTTGCGCATGGCCGGTCAGCTCTGGAACGAACTGGATGCGGCCGGTCAGCGCGGCTTCCTGGAAGATGCGGCGCTTCTCGAAGGAAAGCTTCTCCTCCTGGCCTTCGAGCACGTCGCCGACCGCGGAAGCGATGCCGGAAAGCAGGCTCGCAGCGCGCTCGGGACGCGGCATCTCCGCCTCGCCGGCGCCGAGCCACGCGTCGAAGCGGATCACGCGCGGTTCCTCGAACGCGCGCGTCGTGAAGCGCTGGACGAGCACGTCGAGATCGACGAGCGGCAACACCGTCGGCGGTGTCGCCGCGTCGTCGCGCAGCTCGACGTCGATGCCTCGCACGATGAGTTCGTCGATGCGGAACTCGGGACGCGGCGAGGTCGCATTCGCGACTTCCGTCATCGCTGAGCCGGGACTCGCTTCGTCCGCCGGTTCGGTCGCAGCTCCGTCCGCGCGCAGTCGATTCTCCGGATGCACGACGAGTCCGAGGATCCCGATCCCGCCGTCGGCCGTGCGTCGCGCGTGCATCTCGGGCTTGCGCAACTCGAGCGTCTTCACGTGCACGCTGCCCGTCGCGAGATCGATGCGCGCGACGTCTGCGGAGCCGCCGTCGAGCGCGACCAGGACGCGTCCATCGGGCGCGTCGCGAAACTCGAAGCGGCCGATCTCGACGTCGGCCGCGATCCCTCCGCGGAAGTCGAGATCGAGCGGCGAGCGCCGTTTCCAGCGCAGTTTCGCTTCGATCGATCCCTTCGCGACGCCTTCCGAGAGTTGCGTGCCGTCGATCCACGTCGAGAGATCGCGGCCCAGCGCGTCGAGTCCCGCGCCGGAGATCCCGCTCGCGGCGAACGCCGCGCGCAACGTCGGCTCTTCGGCGAACGGTGACGCGGAGAAGCTCGCGACGACGGAGCGCGCGAACGGCTTCGCGCCGACTTCGATCGCCAGCGTGAAAGGCTTCAACCGTGTGGGATCCAGATCGACGAGCACTTGGGGCCCGCCGAGCGTCATCACGCGTCCCGCGAGGTCGATCGGCTGTGTCCCGCGCGCTTCATCGCGGAACGTGAGGCGCGAGAGCTCCAGGTCGAGCTCGTCGAGCACGACGCGCGGGCTTCCCGGCGGCGTCAGGTCGGGGAAGGAGCGCGAAGGTGCGGCTGGATTCGCCGCGGTCTGCGCTGCGCTCGCGGGCTCCGGCTGGTCGGACTGCGACGCGCCCTCGCTCGCGTCACCGAGCACGAACCCGAGCGCGTGCGTCCGACCCTCCGCATCCCGGCGCACGTCGAGCTCGAGCGCCGACACGAGCACGCGCCCGATCTCGAACACCTGTGCCGCGGGATCCGCTCGCCCGACGCTGAGCTCGAATCGATCGAGTACGAGCAACGGTCGCTCGGCGCCGTCCTCGCCGAAATGGACCCCGCTGACTTCGATGAGCCCGCCGAGGCCGCCCGCTTCGAGCTCCGACACGGCGATCGCTCCGCGGAACTCGAGGCGCCCGTTCACGAGCTCGCACGCGACGCCCTTCGGCAGATACGGCGCCAGCGTCCCCGCGCGCAGCCCGCCAGCCTTGCAGCTCGCCGCGATGAAGGCCGCGCCGGGCCGGATGCGCGCTTCGCCCTCGACGCGGATGTCCGCGGCCGTGTCGCCGATCCCGATCGCGATCGTGAACTTCGAAGCTTCCTTCGCGCGCGTCGAGAACTCCTGCACGTCCACGTCGAGACGCGCGATCGTCTCGAGCGCCGGCGTGAACGCCTGATCGTTCCACGTGAGCTCGGCGTTCGTCACGCGCACGGATCCGATGCGCACGTCGGGCAAAGCGGACAAGAAGCGCTCGGCTTTCGACACTTCGGGCGGAGCCGCGGATGTCGTGTTGTTCGACTGCGCGCCCTGGAACACGCTCAGCGGGATGCGAAAACCGAGGGCGAGTAGCGCGCCCACGGGATCGCGCGACACGTTCAAGCGGCCGTCGACGACCTCGATCGCGGTGACATCGAGGCGCTCCGGGGCGACGACCGCGTCCTTCACGCGCACGAGCTTCGCGCCGGTGAACGAAGCGTCGGCATTCCGAAATTCGACGTCGCGCAGCTCGAGGTTCGCGCGCAGGCCGTTCGATTGCTGCGCCAACTGAAGTGCGACCGACCCCGAGATCGACGCCTCCTGCAGGCGCTCCTCGATGCCGGTCGGATCGATGTAGGGTTGCAGCCGAGCCGCAGTGATTCCGCTGACCTTTCCGGTGAGTTCCAGCGCCAGATCGAGCGTTCCGGGCCGCGTGGCGATCGTCCCCGCGATCGCGACTTCTTTCACGACGTCTTGCGCGCGCGACCAGATCTTCACGGTCGCCGTCGTGCGCTCGTCGCGCGTCGGATCGCCGAACAGCGCAAGATTCGATATCTCGAGACCGCAGTCGTCGAACACGACGTCCACCGGCTTCGCCAGCCGATCGTCGCGCCAGCGGAAGCGGTTCTCGACGACGGCGATTCGATCGATCTCGATGCGCATCAACTCGCGCCGAGACGTGGTTTGCGTCGGATCCAGACCTGCGGTCGCGCTGTTCGTGGGCTGTGCCGCGACCGCGCGGCGCGAGGACGCCGCCGCGATCGTGTGGAACCCGAGCCCCGCGAACGATCCGTCGGCTGCGCGCTCGAGCGGCAGGTCGGTGCCGCGCACGGAGAGATCGCGCACGTGCAGCGTGTTCGCCAGGGGTTCGATCGACACGCCGAGCGCCTCGATGGCGCGCAACGCGAAGAGCTGCTCTCCGTCGACGAGCTTCACGTCGGTGAGGCGCACGTCACCCGTCACGCCGCCCGACGCGGTCGCCATCCCGAACCCGACGATCTTGGCCGACAGAGCCCCATCCTTCAGCGTGCTCGCGACACCCAGCTCGGCGAGGTGCGGGGCCAGCGCATCCGGCCGCACACCGCTCGCTTCGAGGTCGAGCTCGACCCGTTTCCGCTCGCCGAACACGGACGCGACGCCTCGCGCACTCAGCTTCGCGGCGACGCCCGACACCGACGCCTCGACTTCGACGCGGATCGGTGCGTCGTTCGACGCGCGCGTGTCGATGCCGGTCACCACCGCCTTGTCGAGGACGGCTTCGAATCCGGCGGCAGGCTCGAAGACCTCGTCGCGGACGGTGACTTGCAGTGCGTTCGCCTGCACGACGTCCACGGCGACGTCGAACGGGAAAGCGGGACGCGCAACGGGTTGCTTCGCTGGCTCGGTCGACTCCGAGACTTCGCGTACGGCGAACCCGAATGCGCACAGAGCTCCGTCCGGAGCTCGGCGCGCGCTCACCGCGCCCGACTCGACCTCGATCGAACCGACGTGGATGCCCGTCCGGCGGAACGACTTCACGTCGATCGACGCGCGCGCGAGTCGGCCGGCCGTCGCGCCGTCGGTCGTGACGCTGGCGTCGAGGACCACGATCGAGCCCGCGACGCCGTCGCGCGCGGAACCGTCCGTGCGAAGGCGCGCCCCGAGTCGGAAGTCCGCATCGAGCTCGACCACGGACGGATCGCTGGAAAGGCCCGAATGCCCGGCCATTTCCGCCACCCACGGGGCGATCGTCGCGCTGCTCAGTCCCCCGGCGTGGGCCTGCACGTCGATTACGGCATCGTCCGCGCGCGCCTCGATGTCCACGTCCACCCGCAGCGCGTCGACCAGGTTCGCGCCGCTCGCGCGCACCTCGATCCGGCCGCGTCGATCGGCGTAGCCGAGATCGTCGCCTTTCAGGTCGACGTCGACGCGCCACGTTTGCGCGCCAGAGAGCGCCGCGTCGCGCACGTCGATGCGCAGGTGCTCGACGCGTAGCTCGTCGATGCGAACCGGGGACGCGAAGGACATCGGGGCCGGCCGCGTCGGTTTCGTCGGTTTTTCGCTGGAGAGCGCGGACTCGATCGCTTCGAACACCGGTATCGTTCGATCCGCTCGCCGCTCCGCCACGACGTCGACACCACTGAACTCCGCGCGCTGGACGCGCACTTCGCCGGCGACGAGGTCGATCAGAGCCAAATCCACGCGCACGACTTCGGTGCGGAGCCAAGGCGCGTTCGGCGGCGATCCATCTGGAGCGCGCACGGCTACCGTGAGTCCGTCGATCTCCAGCGCGGCGCGCGAGTAGTGCACCCGCAACTTCGACCACGTGACGTCGAAACCCTGTGCGCGCGCCGCGCGCTCGACCGTGAAAGGCACGATCGCCGCGAGCAGCAACCGTCCGGCGACGAAAACCATCGCGATGCGGACCACGAGGATCGACCAACGTGCTCGGCGCGAAGTCGTCGCGCTGTTCACGGTGTCTTGCCCTCGGCGCGAGCCGCGTCTTCCGCGTCGGCGAGCTTGCGCAGCCCCGCGCGTCTTTCCGCCAACGTGCCGAATGGATCGAAGCCCTCCGGTGCGATCCCGCGGACGGCCAGCCAGTCGTACGCGCGCAACCGAGACGACGGCGAGGCGTCCTCGAGCAAGATCCGGTTCTCGGCGATCAAGCGCCGCATGAGCCCCCCCACGTCGTCGACGCCGCGCACGAGGTCCTCGATCGCGCCAGGAAATCGGGCCGCTTCGCCGCCTTGCCGCGCGAGTACACCGGACAGCTCGGGCGCGATCTCGCCCGCCGCGGCCTTGCGTCCGAGAAGCAGCCACGCCGCGCGCTCGATGGGCCACGACGCCTGCGCGCGGTCCGCCGCTTCCGGGATCGCGGCCTTCACGGCGTCCGCGAGCTCCACCAAGTCGGCGTCCTGCGCGATCAACGCGATGTCGAGCGCGAGCGGCGCCGCGCACGAGCTGGCCAGGAACACGAGGCGCGCGCGGCGGTCCGAATCGCGACGCAGATCGGCGACGATGCCGCGGATCTCGCGTCGTTCCTCTTCCGATCGCGTGATCTCGCGACTGCGCTGCGCGGCCGCGGCGGTGGACGCTTCGATGTCACCGCGCGCGGTCGACGGATTCGCGATGACTGCTGCTCCGTCGTCGATCTCCAGCACGACGACGAGAGCGGCCGGCTCGTCGCGCGCGGCAGTGCGCAGGAAGACGAACGCGATCGGCCCCGCCGCGGCTCGTAGCGGATCCGCCAGGACGAGCTTCTCGCTGTCGGCGTCCTCTCGTCGGCCGATCTGCAGCGCGATGCGCGCTTCCGCCGATCCGGTGGCGCGCGACGCATCGATCAAGATCGCCAGCGCCGCGTCGTCCGCGGGTGTCGAGCGCGCGTCGACCCTGAACGTCGTGCCCGGATCCAAGGGTCCAGACTCCTCCCAGGCGATGCTCGTCCGTCCGTGCCGGCCGTCGTCGATGGCGCGCACGAGCTCGACGGCCTCGCTGCCCTGCGCGAAGCCCACGCCGCTCGCACGCCGTGCGACCGCGCGCAGCGGATCGGGATCGCCCGGGCCGATCACTAGGCTCACGTGCGGATCGAGCGATCCGCTCGTCGTGATCGGCGACTCGACCCACAGCGCGCGCTGGAGCACGCCCAGCGATTCAGCCGCCTCGAGGCGCGGCCCCGAGGCCATTGGGCCAGTTAGCGACGTGCCCATGTGCGGAAGCGCCGAGACGACGAGATCGGGCGCGTGCAACGGCACGGGTTCGCGCTCGCCCAGACCAGCGCACCCGGAAAGAATTGCCGAGAGGAGCGCGCTGGTCAGGCCGATCCGGTCGAGGGGGGAGGGGGTACGCATGGCTTCGCAGGCAGTGTGCCGTCGTTCCGAATCACGTCCAGAGCGCGGACTCTCGCGGATTCCTGTTCGCGGCTCGCGCTCCACGACGGGGCGTGCCGATGAGGTCTGTCGGAGCGGTACGCAAGCACCCACCTCTCCCCAAGCCGACCATGTCGATTCCCCTCAACGATTCAACGAACCCCACCTCTTCCGGATCGCCGCGTTCGCGCAGCCTCGCGGGCGGGCGCGAAGGGCGACAACAATACCGGACGCAGAAGCACTCGGGCGTGCAGCTCGAGGCCACGATCCAATGCGCGGACGGACGCAAAGTCCTCGGCGACTGCGTGGACGTCTCGGTCGGCGGAGCGGGGATCCTCGTTCCGCAGTCGAAGAACATCGACATCCCCGAGGGTTCGAAGGTGCGGATCCGGATCCAGCACGTCGGACGCGCCAGTTATATCGAGTCCGACGCCGTGGTGGTGACCGTGTCCAACGTCGGTTCGCTCGTGCGTTACGGCATGCGCTTCGCGAGCGTCGCCGAGATCGTGCAGCAAGTGGATTCGTTCTACGCACGCTGGTTCAACCGCCGCCGCAGCGCGCGCGTCATGCCGGACTTCACGACCAAGGTCTCGAGCTCGATCCGCTGGAGCGATGGTGAGCTGCAGGCGCGAGTTCACGACCTCTCCATGGGCGGAATCGGCATCCTCGCGACGCTCGAACAAGTCGCGGGGCTGAAGCTGGGCACCCGCGTCGAGCTCTCGCTGGCGCTGCCGGGCAGCGCGATCCCGATCGCGTGTCGCGCGCGCGTCGTCGGCGTCAAGACGTTCACGAAGAACGTGCTGGTGGGACTCGAGTTCGAGGCCAACGGCGGCATCGAGCGTTATGCGGCCGGCCTGCAGCGCTACATCGACGATCGTCAGCGGAACATCGCGAAGTTCAACGAGGCGATGACGCAGCAGCCCAAGCGGGTCGGCTGAGCGCGCGCACGCGCCGCGCGGACGGGGTTCCTACTCGCGCGGGGGCCCGCTGGTCCTTCCTATGCTGATTCGCAGCGAGACGCCGATTTCTACCGGCGTTGCGTGCGTTTCCTGCAAGCGCGCTTCCCGCTGACAGCGCGCGGTGGACGTCGCGTGGCCAAACCTAGCGCACGCAGTGGTTGCGAGGAGATCGACGGAGGGGCGACAACGCGGCCTTCGCGACCGAGGAGTTCGGTCCGACGAGCGCGACGAAGCCGCCGCCCGGCGCGCTAAGCCGCAGTAGAGACTCGCACCACCGGCTGCGACCGGCCCGTTGAGAAATCCCCTACTGCAGTTTCGCGGTCACTTGCGCTGCGGCGTCGGGCTCGTTGGGCCGTGCTCAGAGACCTTGAAAGCCGCATCCGTCGCCTTCCTCTCATCGCAAGCCCCCGCTGCGCCTCGCGCGACGGGACTTTCAGAACGGATTCCTAGAGCATCAGCCCGAGGTCCGATGTCGCGAAGTTGCCCACGTTCGGGAACACGCTCGCGATCTGCGGCTCGGTCAATCCGTACCACCGCGCCAGCGTGGCCGAGTACTGGTCTACCGACGTCGTCGGCAGCAAGCGGCCCCCGCCGACGTCGTCTGGGCCGCCCATCTGGAAGCTCGGCATCGTCCCGTACAGATCACCGCCGCGCACGCCGCCCCCCAGCACGAGATGGTGGCTGCCCCAGCCGTGGTCCGAACCGTCGCCGTTGCTCGTCAGCGTCCTCCCGAAGTCCGAGCCGGTGAAGGCCGTGACCGAATCCGCGACGCCGAGCTCGACCATCGCCGCCTGGAACGCCGCGAGACAGCGGCTGATGTCAGCGTACAAGCCCGGCTGATCCTGCTCCTGGTCGTCGTGCGTGTCGAACCCGCCGCGCGACACGAAGAACACTTGGCGCGAGGTCGAAAGCGTCGAGCGGATGGCGATCATCCGCGCCACCATGCGCAGCTGACGCCCGAGCCCCGTGTCGGGGAACACGGTCGCGAGCGGCTGCGCCGAGGCGAGCGCGCTCGTGACCACGCCCTGCACGTCGATCGCCTGGCGCTGGATGCCCGCGAACTGGCGCACGAGCCGGTTCGAGTGCGGCGCGTCGAGCAGCGTCTCGAACGCCGCCGTGCGATCCTGGTTCCAGTTCTGGAAGAGCCCGCTGAGCTTGATCGCCCCGTTCGTGCCCAGGTTGTAGGGCAGCGTGTCGTGGCCGACCTGGAACGTGTTCGAACCCGACAACGACAAGTTCATCGCGACCTGCGAGCCCACGTTGAGGCTGCCGGCGACGTCCGCGACGCGCCCGCCCCAGCCGACGTTCTCGACCGAGCCCGAGACGCCCGTCTGCCACTGGAACTGCTGGTCCGAGTGCGAAAAGAGCTGCGGCGGCACCGCCGCGCCTCCGGCTTGGTACTGGGCCTTCGTGAGCGGCGCGACGAGCGTCCCCACGTTGCGCACGATCGCCAAGTTGCCCGCGTCGAAGAGCGTGCGCAGTTCCGGGCACGAGGGGTGGATGCCGTACGCGATCCCGTCGTTCGTGGTCGGCATGATCGGTAGCAGGTCCTCGACCGGGACCGCGAGGTTCTGGCGCGCGGCCAGGTACTCGGCGTAGCGCGCTGTGCTCGTCGGCACGAGCATGTTGAACGAGTCGTTGCCGCCGTAGAGGAACACGCACACGAGCGCGCGGTATCCGCCGCCGCCCTGCGCTGCGTAGCTCGAGACCATCGCCAGGTCCCGCATGGCGTACAGGCCCGCGGCCCCGACGCCCAACTGCAGGATTCCACGGCGGGAAATGCCATTTCCGATCCGACTCATGTGATCCGCCCCATTCTTCGAACCGCTCATCGCTGCACCGCTCCTTCCGGCGACGTCGCGATCAGGTAGATCGCCTCCGTCACTCGGTCGTACCCGCCGTCCGCCATCGAAACGTGCGTCGCGTGGTCGATCACCACGTCGCGCATCCAGTCCGACATCTGGCCGCCCATCATCAGGAGGTCGAGGTGATCGACGAGCGCCGCGGGATCGGTCGCGAGCCCGCGCTCGTAGGCCGTGTGGATCACGACGTCGTCACCGTCGATGCCGGTGTTGCTGTCGTTCAACCACAACACGAGGTCGTGCAGCCGATTCGTGCCCGACGTGATCAGCGTGTGCGTCGTGATCTGGAACTCGGGTCCGTACAAGCCGTTGTCGAGCATCTCGCCCGGCGGCCGGTAGAACGGCGAGTAGAAGTTGAAGACCGAGCCCGAGCGCAACGGCGCCTGCCCCCACGGACCGTCTGGCCAGCCGTCCTGGTACGTGCCGATCGTGCTGTAGGCGTCGAACGCGCGCCACAAGGCCGTCTGGCGCAGCAGCGGCTCCTTCAGCTTGCCGAAGTTCACCGGATCGTCCGTGTGACCGTGACGCGCTTCTTCGTCGAGGAGGATCGCCTTCGCCACCTCGAAGAGATCGCCGCGCTCGCCCGTGCCGTCGTCGGCGAAGACCGCGGCGACGCGCCCGATGTACTCGGGGCTAGGGTTGCTCGTCACGAGCCGCTGGATGAGCTGCCGGCCGATGAACGGGCCCACGTTCGGGTGCAGGAACAGGTTGGCGAGCGCCGCCTCCAGGTCCTCCGCCGGCGTCTGGTTCGACGGCAGGACGAGCCCGTTCAAAAGCGTCTTCTCGTCCGTGTCGTGGTACGTGAGCCAGGGCTCCATCGGCCGGTAGTTCGACTGCGGCCAGTTCCAGTTCGTCGCATCCGCGAAGGTCCAGCCGGTGAACACGCGCGCGAAGTTCTCGATGTCCGTCTGGTCGTACGTCGTGATCGGGACGTCGTCGCCGTCGAGCTGGCGCGTGCCGTCCTGGTTCAGCTCGAACAGCCCGATCGTGAAGAGCTGCATGACCTCACGCGCGTAGTTCTCGTCCGGCCGGATGTTGTGGATCGGGTCGGCCTTCTCGTTGCCGAGCATGCTCAAGTAGCGGCCCATGATCGGACTCAGCGTGACCTCCTCGAGCAGCTGGCGGTAATTGCCGAGGCCGTTGCGCACGAGGATGTCGTAGTACTCCGCCATCCCCACCGGGTCGCCGCCGAGCGTGCCGGCCACGTCCGACACGACGAAGATCTGCGAGAGCGCGAAGGCCATGCGCTGGCGCAGCTGATCGTGACCGCGGACCGAGTTGCGCCACCAGGCGTACACACGGTGTTGCTGGTACACGTCGCCGGTCGCCGCCTGCGCCTCGAGCGCGGGCCGCGCGAGCGAAATGGGCACTATTTGCTGCCATTCCAGCCAGCCCGTGAAGCCGTTCGCGTTCACGAGCGCGATGTCGGAGCGCCGTGGTCCGAACGTAGACTGCATCAGGAACCGCGACGCGTCGGCGTCGCTCTCCGGCACGTCGGACGTCGCCGTGATCGGTGGCAACGGGACGTCACCGCTGCCGCTCCCGCCTCCGCTGCATCCCGCGAGCCCGGCGACCGCGAAGGCGGCCGTGCTGCGACAGATTTTCCACCTGGAACGCGCTTCCCCGTGCGCGGACCCGTGGATCGACTGGCGATCCATGCTCTCTCCCCTTCTCCCTGCCGCGCGCTGACTGCCATCCGCCGGCGAGAGGTCTATCGACCGTGGGAAGTTGCAATCCGAAGTCGCGCCGCCCGGAACGTACGGGGGCAATGCGTCGTGAATTCCAGTGCGATTCGCGCGTTGAAGCTCTCGTGAAATGACGCGCGGGGCCTCATGCGAGACCCCGCGCGCCACAGTCCGAGTCCGCGATCAGCCCGGCAAGATCACCGAGTCGATCACGTGAATGACGCCGTTCTTGGCCTCGATGTCCGTCGCCGAGACCTTGGCGCTGCCGATCGTGACGCCATTCTTGTTCGCGACGATCGGGAGCTTGCGGCCCGCGAGGGTCGGCGCTTCCGTCATCTCGACGACCTGGTCCGCGTACACGCGCCCCGAGATCACGTGCAGCTTCAGGATGCCGGCCAGCTTCTCCTTGTTCTCGGGCTTCAGCAGTTCCTCGACCGTGCCGGCCGGGAGCTTCGCGAACGCGGCGTCGGACGGCGCGAGAATCGTGAACGGACCGTCCTTCATCAGCGTGTCGGCGAGCCCGGCGGCCTTCGCAGCGGCGATCAGCGTCCCGAACGTGCCCGCCTTCTGAGCCGTCTCGACGAGATTCATCGTGCTGGGCAGCATCACGGTGTCGATCACGTGGATCACGCCGTTGGAGCAGGCGATGTCCGTCTTGACGACTTTCGCGTTGTCCACCGACACCGCGCCCTCGACGACGCTGATGTCGACGCGCTGGCCGTTCAACGAGCTGGCGTTCTTCAACTTCACGACGTCCGCCGCGAGGACCTTGCCGGCCACGACGTGGTAGGTGAGGACGTCGACGAGCTTCTGCTTGTTCTCCGGCTTGAGCAGATCGGCCAGCGTCTCACGCGGGAGCTTGGCGAACGCCTCGTCCGTCGGCGCGAGGACGGTGAACGGCCCTTCGCCCTTCAACGTGGCGACGAGCCCAGCCGCTTCCAGAGCGGTGGCGAGCGTCTTGAAGTTCCCCGCGGCCAGCGCGGTCGTGACGATGTCGCTCTCGCGTGCCTCGCCGACCAGCATGGCGCTCGAGCAGGACTTCGTGACGTCGCCGGCGACGGCCGGCGTGAACATGGCTGCCGCGGCGAAAGTGGCGGTTGCGAACGTGATGAGCTTCATGGGATGGCTTTCTTCGTGTGAGGCCGATGGTCTCGGCCGTGCGTGTGCGATGGAGTCGCTGTGTCCACCGGCCTTCGCACCGGAGGTGCAGGGCGGATTCAGCGCGGACTCACCTCGAACACGTGGCGCGCATCGTTCGCTCCGCGCGCGCGACGATTCGGGTGCGGCGACCGACGCCTACTGCGCGCACCGCTGGATGTCCGGAGCCTGACATCCTGGTCGCCTGCGGTTGCGCCTCCCGTCGGTTCAGCTCACGAATCCGATCGCGATCGCGGCGCGCGCGGTCCAGGCGATCGTGCGCACCCAGTTCGAGCGCACGAGGAAACAGTGCGCGCGCTCGTCCCACCCGCGCTCGAGTCGTCGGTGCATCGGCACCTGCAACACCGCGGTCGAGACCCACACGACGACCACGAGCGCGATCCCGACCCACGGCAGCCAAGGCGACGCGCGCGGCGGCGGCGACTCGAGCAGCCACAGTGAAGTCGCGACCTCGGCCAGCATCAACGGCCCGACGATCCACGTCATCCGGCGCAGGTGGCGATCGTGCCAGTCCTTGAACGCGCTGCGGCCGACCCAGGCCATCAACGGGTAGTGCACGACTTGCACCATCCAGATCAGCCCGAACAGCGCCAGCGTGGACGCGGTGTGAACGGGCAGGACGAGGGGTTCGAGCACGTCGAGCACTTTTCCCTCGCGCGGGGCCTGCCCAAATCGGCCTCCCTGCGCACGGCGAAGTGTGCAGGGAGGTCAGTTGCGACCAACTGCGGGGGAAGCACATCCCCCACGTGGCCTTCGCACGCCGCGCGGACTTGGATGCACGCGCTCCTTGACAGGCGAGGCTGCCGCGACGGACGCTCCGCTGACCATGAAACCCGCTCTGGCGAACTTCGTGCTCTCGGCATTCCTGGGCCTCCTCTGTGGCTGTCACGCCACCGCGCCGTCCGGGGGTCCGAACGAGGTCGCCCATGCGCCGACGCAGCAGTCACGACTGGCGGACGCGGCCTCTCCTGGAGCGCGTGCTCCGAACCGCGATCCGCACGGACACCCGGACGTCGACAGCTACGTAGCGCGCCTTGCGAGCCCTGATCGGATCGCGGAGCTGCGCGTCGCCGACGTGGTCGCGAAGCTCGCGCTGGCCGAGAATGCGATCGTCGGCGACTTGGGCTGCGGCCCGGGCATTTTCGCGATTCCGTTCGCGCGCGCGGTGCCCGAAGGCATCGTGCTCGCGAGCGACGTCGAGCCCGGTCAACTGGATGCGCTGCGCGCCGCGATCGAAGCTCAGGGAGTTCGGAACGTCGTGCCCGTGCTGTCGTCCTACGGCGATCCACACTTTCCGCCCGACCGGCTCGACCTCGTGTTCGTGGGCGACACGTACCACCACCTGCGCGACCGCGTCGCGTACTTCCGGCGCCTCCAGAGCGCGCTGGCGCCCGGCGGCCGCCTCGCGATCCTCGAGTACAAGCCCGGGAAGCTGCCGGTCGGACCCGCGGAGGACCACAAGCTCCCCGCCGGGCTGCGCGAAGCGGAGCTGACCGAAGCCGGATACGTGCTCGTCGAGCGCTTCGCCACGCACCAGTACCACGACTTCGAGACCTGGCGCGTCGTGCAACCCTGGGAGAAGTGACCGTACGGTGTCAGGTGAGTTCGTGCAGGGTTGCGCCAGCAAAGTTCCCCGTGCGGAAACCGCAGGCGCAACCCTGCACGAACTCACCTGACACCGTACGCTCGTGCGCGCGATGTCCAGCTACCAGGTCACGAAGTACACGGTCCAACGGGTGGAAGGCGACGATCAGATCGAGGTCGTCATCCACGCCTCCGACGGCAACAAGTGGGAGTACGGGATCCCCTTCAGCCGCTCGACCGGCCGCTACATGTTCGAAGAGATCGACGTGATCGCGAACGACTTCGGCGACGAGTTCGCCGAGGAGCTGCAGGCGAAGATCGAATCCACGGTCGACGCGATCGTCGGGCGGTAGGTGCCAGCGTACGGTGTCAGGTGAGTTCGTGCAGGGTTGCGCCAGCGATGTTCCCCGTGCGGAAACCGCAGGCGCAACCCTGCACGAACTCACCTGACACCGTACGTACGTCCGTCGTTCCACCCTCTGCGGAACGACGGAGCGTTCTGACACTCGAGCCAACACCGCGCAGTGCGGAATTGGCTCACACGCACTGGCTAAACAGCCTCGAGCGCGACGGCACCGATGATGACGTCGGCCGCCTCGATCCAGTTGCCGACGACGAGCCCTTCCACCTTCTCGTAGATCTCCTCCGCCGTCGCGGCATCGGAGCCCACGATCCATGCGGCGAGCTTGCCAGCCATCTTGCCCCAGCCCCCTCCTTTGATGGAGCGCGTGACCTTGGTGACCTTCTTGTCCTTGAGGACGATCGCGTAGAACACTTGATCGTCCGGCGTCCAGCGCACCCTGTGTGAGATCTGGCCCGCGATGTGGGTCTCACCATTGACCACCTTCTTGGAAGCCTTCTTCACGTTGAAGTCGTGCTTGCGGATCTTGATGTCCTTCCGCTCCGGACCCTTCAGGGCGGCTTTCACCGCGGCATCCAATCCAGCCATGTCGTTCACCTCTCGTCACTCATCTCGGTGAGGTCGCGCGTTCGTCGCGCGGGGATACATCTCCACGCGGTGGTCGACAAGCGCTACGCCTCGGTCGCGGCGGACAGCCGCACACGATCCGTCGAGCACGCCCCTGAAGATCCGCGTGGGTTTCCGCCGCACGCGGAATCGCGCGATCTTCGGCGGGGTGGGGAGGCTTGGGCGGGCTGGAGTGCGGGGAGTGGCTTGGCTCCGCCGCTTTCGTGGCGTCCGCAGGGGACGAGTACGTCTCTGGGCGAAAGCGGCGGAGTCGAGCCAGGCACCTACATCCCGCCGTCCGCCTTCTTCTCGAACGGGTCCAACAATCTCTGCAGCGCGCGCCGCCGGTCCGCATCCTTCTCCAAGCCGAGGGCCCGGCTCACCATCTTGCGCGTCTCGATCTCGTCGCCGGCGCCTGAGTACAGGATCGCCAGATTCGTGAGCGCATCGAGGCAGCTCGGGTCCGTCTCCACCGCGCGGCGGTAGTGCGCGACGGCCTGGTCGTACGCGCCCAGCTCGTGCGAGAGGACTCCGAGTTGGAAGTGCGCGCGCGTGCACATCGGATCCATGGCGATCGCGCGATCGAGCCACGCGCGGCTCGTCAGCGGAGCTTCTGGGTGCGCGGAACGCACGTCGGGATCGAGCGCGAGTGACGACGCGTAGAGCAAGTCCTCGACCTTGGGCTGGCCGAGCTGGAAGCTGCGCAGCCAGGCTTGGTACGAGCCGCTCATGTCGCTCGCCCCGCGCAGCGCGCGCGCGAGCAGCGCATAGCTGTCCGCATCGCCGCCGGTCTGCGCCACGAACTTGCGCAGCGGCGCGACAGCGGACGTCTCGAGGCCGAGGTCGACGCGCACGCGGCCGAGCCCGAGCAGCGCCGTCGAACGGTTCGGATCGATTTCGAGCGCGCGTTCCAGATACTCCTCGGCCGCGCGCCGGAATCCGAGCTTCTCGAGCGAGCGGCTCTTCCACTCCGCGAGCGCGGGATCCTTCGGGAACTTCAGCAGCCCCTGATCGAGCAGACTTCCCGCGCTTTCCGCGTCGCCCAATTGGAGCAGCGCGCGCGCGGCCTCGGCGCAGGCCTTGGCATCGCCCTCGGGCGCCGCGAGCCAGACCGCCCACCAGCGCTCGGCGGCGGCGCGCCAGTCACCGCGCTGCGTAGCCGCGGCCGCCGCCTGCGCGTCTGGCACCCCCGGCCGAACCTTGGGTGCGTGCGAGGTCCGGCACGCGACAACCGCGCCGAGGGCTAGGCCCACGATCGCGGCGCGCATCCACTTCGATCGATGTTCCATGGCTTGGTGAGCGGGCTGGACCGCCTCGCGGCCCACCGTTGGTGTATCGGGAGTCGAGCGCGGTTCCACCCGCGGGCCCCGATTTGCGACGATCAGCCTCCTGCGCGAAGCCATGACGATCAAGGCCTTCTTCGTGGACATCGGAAACACGCTCGTGCGGGAGGTCCCCTCGCGACTCACGATCTATGCCGAATGCGCCCGAGCGCACGGTATCGCCCTCGACACGCCGGCGATGGCGTCCTTGATGCGCCGCGCACACGTCGAGCTGCCCGCGCGCGTCGCGGGCGGCTTCCGCTACACCGATCCGTGGTTCGCCGCCTACATCGAGCGGATCTTCCACCACCACCTGGGTGTCGAGCGCGAGGCGCTCCCGGAGCTTTCGCGCGGGCTCTTCGCGCGCTTCTCGGATCCGGCGACGTTCGAGCTCTACCCGGGCGCGCTCGAGCTCCTCGAAGCAGCGCGCGCGCGCGGGCTGGCCGTCGGCGTGATCTCGAACTGGAGCGCGCGTCTGCCGAAGCTCCTCGCGAGCCTCGGCGTCGCGGAGCGCGTCGACTTCGTCTTGTGCTCGGCGATCGAGGAGCTCGAGAAGCCGGACGCGGAGATCTTCCGCCGCGCGCTCGATCGCGCCGGCGTCGCGCCGGACGAGGCCGTGCACGCCGGCGACGACCTCGAGAAAGACTTCCTCGGCGCACGCCGGGCCGGGATCCGCGCCGTGCTCGTGGACCACGCCGACGTCCACGCGAACCTGGGCCACCCGCGCGCGCGCGATCTCGCGCAACTCCTCGACCAGCTCGTTAGGCTCGCCGCGTGACGAAGGCCCAAGCCAGCGAGCTCGAACGCGAACTCGAACGTCTCCTTGCCGGCGTCGCTCGGCTGACGGCCGTGCTGCGCGCGCGTTTCTTCGGACAGGACGCGGTCGTCGAGGAACTGCTCGCGGCGCTGTTCGCCGGCGGGCACGCCTTGATCGAGGGCGCGCCGGGTCTTGGCAAGACGACGCTGGCGCGCACGCTGGCCGGCGCGCTCGACCTCACGTTCGCACGCGTGCAGTGCACGCCCGACCTGATGCCGTCCGACGTGATCGGCGCGCGCATCCTGGAGGAGGACGAGCGCGGCGCGCGCAAGTTCCGCTTCGAGCCCGGCCCCGTGTTCACGCACGTGCTGCTCGCCGACGAGATCAACCGCGCGACGCCGCGCACTCAGTCGGCGCTGCTCGAGGCGATGGGCGAAGGCCAGGTCACCGCGCACGGCGAGACGCGCCGACTCGAGGATCCGTTCTTCGTAGTCGCCACGCAGAACCCGGTCGAGATGGAGGGCACGTACCCGCTGCCCGAAGCGCAGCTCGACCGTTTTCTGCTGCAAATCCGCGTGGTTTCGCCGTCGCTCGAGGACCTCGTGCACATCCTCCGCGCAACGCCCGCGACGTCGAGCGCGGTCGCGAGCGCGCCGGTCGAGCGCACGCTCGCGCGCGCCGACGTATTGCGCCTGCGCGAGCTGGCAGCCGAGATCCCGGCCAGCGACGACGTGTTGCAGCGCATCGCTCGGCTCGTGCGCGCGACGCACGCCGACGACGAGCGCGCGGGAGAGAGCGTGCGCGCCGCCGTACGCCACGGTGCCAGCCCGCGCGGCGCGCAAGCACTGCTCGCCGCGGCGCGCGCGCACGCGCTGATCTCGGGCCGCTTGCACGTCGCACCGAAAGACGTCGAACGCTTCGCCGCACCTGTGTTGCGCCACCGATTCGTCCTGTCGTGGGAAGGCGAAGGCGGCGCAGTTTCGCGCGACGCGCTCGTCGCCGAAGCGCTGAGACGCTCCCAGTGATGCAACGCCATGTCTCAGCTTGATGGGTGACCGCGAGGCGTGCGCGGCTCCACACAGGTTCCAGCCACGATCCGGCGGCGCGCGATTCCAAGCCTGAAGGCGCAAGTTCCTTGCGTTGCCGGTCCGAGCTGTGCCGTGTGAAGCGCCAGCTCGCGCTCGTAGATCGCGACCGCCGCCTCGACGCGTCCGATCTCCTCCAGGACGATCGCGAGCATCGCCCGGGACTCGCTCGCGGCGACGCTGTCGACGCCGTACACGCCCTCCTTGGTGGCGACGATCGCGCGGATCTCGCGTTCGGCGTCCTCGCCGCGACCCTGGTCGAAGTGGATCTCGGCCAGCGCGGGCCGCGCGCGTAACGAGCTGGGTGTGTCGGGGCCGCCGGAGCGCGCCTCGCGCTCGACGAGCTCGCGCGCGAGCCGCTCGGACTGTTCGACGTCCACGCCATCGCGCAGCATGAAAACCAGCGTGATCAAGGCCGCGCGCGCGCGTTCGTGGTCGGGTCCGAGGTGAGCGTCCGCCTCGGTCGAGGTCGCGCGCGCGAGTTCGAAAGCCTCCTCGCGCTGGCCCATTCGGAAGAGCGCTTCGGCGCGGCCCGTGCGCGCAGCGATGGCTCCGGTCGAGTGGGGACCGGCGCGGCGCGCCTGCGCGGCTTCGACTTCGGCGTACAGGCGCGACGCGTCTTCGAGGCGGTACAACCCGTGCTCCGCGCTCGCCGTCCTCGCGCCGAGCCGGATCGCGGCGTCGGGCCATTCCGCGAGTCGTCCCGGGATCCTCCCGGGCGCCCTCCCGGATTCGTGAACGCACTTGGAATCTATTTCCGAATCTTGGCCATCGGATGCCCTCTCGGAGCCTTGGTCTGCCGATGCAGTCGGCATGCAGCGACTCAGTCTGACCCGCCTCGTCCTCGTGCTCTCGGCGATGTTCGTCCTCGCCTTCGTCGCGTTCGTCTCCGTGCCCAAATCGTCCGGGACGAGCGGCGGGGGCGTCGTTCTGCCGGTCGCCACGGCGCGCGGCGCGACGCTACCCCTCGTATCGGCGCTCGACTGGTTGCCGCGCAACCCCGTGCGCGACGGCAGCGTCGACTACACCGTGAACATCCAGGCGGCGCTCGATGCGGCCGCGGGCAGCACGCTGATCCTGCCCGATTTCCCGGTGCGCGTGTCGAAGCGATCGGGGACGACGCATTGCCTCCTCGTGCGCAAGCCGATCGAGATCCGCGGCACGATCTCGTCGCAGCTCGTCGAGGTGCAGGGAGCGAGCCAGATCCTGCGCATCGAGAACGTGAAGGGCGTGCGCCTGTCCGGTTTCACGCTGAAGGGTCGCGGCGGCCAGGGCATCGGGCTCGCGCACGGGATCCTGCAGGTCTTCGGCGGCGAGGACATCACGATCGAGGACGTCACCGCGATCGACAGCGACGCCGACGGCATCGTCATCGCCGACGCGAAGCGCGTTTCGATCAGGAATTGCCGCACGATTCGCACCTCGAAGTCGGGGCTGTACCTCTCGCGCTGCGTCGGCGGGATCGTCGCCGACAACCTCGTCGAGGAGGGCGTCGGGCACCGCACCGGCCAAGGCGCGCTGGTTGGAACCGGAATCCAGTTGTCGAGCTGCACGGATATCACCTGCACCGGCAACGTCGTGCGCAACGGCGTCGGCATCGGCATCCTGCTCGACGCGAACTCGACGGGCGTCGCGCCTACCGGCTGCGCGATCGTCGCGAACCGCGTCAGCGGCTGGCGCAACACGCTCAACCCGGACGTCTCCTCCGGGATCCGCTTGCAGAACTCGGCCGTCGAGAAGCGCACGCGTTCGCTCGTCGCCGCGAACACGATCGAACGTTGCGGCACGCACGGCATCTACATCGAGAACCAGGATGGCGTGTCCGTGCTGGGAAACACGGTGATCTCCAGCGATCGCTCGTCGATCTGCATCTCGACGTCGCGCGGCGCGCACGTGTTTTCGAACGTCGTGCAGGACCCGGACGCGGGCAACACGGGCAGCCAGGCCGGCCTGCACCTGATCAACGGCGCCGCGGGCGTCGTCGCGCAGGGGAACCGCATCGAAGCACGCGTGACGTCGCCTTACGTGCCGTCCGTGCACGACCAGTCGACCGGCGGCGGGAACTCGATCGAGCCGCAGCAGCGCCGTGCCAACGCCCCGCCGGCGAGCGGCCTGTGGGCGCGCGGCGACACCGTCTGGAACACCGAACCGTGGCCGGGCGCACCGCTCGGGTGGGTGTGCTCGAGCGCGGGGACGCCGGGGGTGTGGAGCGCGTTCGGGCGCATCGAGTGACGGTCGTCAGCCGTCTCCCAACGGCCGCACGAAGTCCGCGAGCATCCGCGCGAATCGCTCGGGGTCCTCGAGCATCGGGAAGTGCCCGACGCCCGGCATCGCGACCGCGGTGAAGCGCGGATTGCGCGCTTGGTTCGCGGCCACGTTCGTCGGCGTCATCGTGTTGATGCAGTGCACCGGCACGGACACCGCCGCGAGCGCGCGGCCTGAGTCGTAGGCGAGCAGAGCTTCCATCGCCGGGATCGCGATCTCGGGCGGGCGCTTGGACATGCTGCCGGCGACGAGGTCCACGAGATCCGGGTCCGTACCGGGCGGGAAGAAGTGCTCGCGCACGAACGCGTCGACGGCCTTCGGATAGTCGGCGCGCAGGGCCGCGATGTAAGCCTGAGCTTGCTCGGGCGGAACGCGCGCACTGACGTCGTGCAGCGTGTCCACGCCCACGACCGCCACCACGCGGTCGCCGAGTTTCTGCGCCGCATCCAGCGCGACGGGTCCGCCCATCGAGTGCCCGACGAGGACGACGCTCTCGAGCTCGAGCTCGTCGCACACGCGCACGACGTCGTCGCCGAACGACTCGATCGACCAATCCGTCCGGCCCGCTTCGGACTCGCCATGACCGGCGAGGTCCAGCGCGACAACGCGCCGCACGCGCTGAAAACGCTCGATCTGCTGGTTCCAGAACAGGCGGTGACACGACCAGCCGTGTATGAAGACGATCGTGGGCTCGCCCTCGCCGTGCACTTCGTAGCGCTGCGCGGAGCCGTCCTCGGCGCGCACGGTCTCGGGCCAGTGACTCGTGGAAGTGCAGGCCGAGAGGATCGCGGCTATCAGTAGGGTTGCGCGCATCCGTCACAGCCTACGGCAAGCGCGGACGCCGATCTTCCGGTCGCTCGAGTGGCCGTGGACTTCCGCGCGCGCCGTCGACCGCAGATCCACCGCGTCGCTGGCCCAGCTGCCGCCGCGCACGGCCCGGTGCGCGGCGTCGCCCGAGAGACGCCCGCCGTCGCGCTCACGCAGGCCGATCGTCGCGTCCTTCGTCCAGGGATCGAGCGTCCATTCCGCGACGTTACCGAGCACGTGCATCAGGCCGTAATCGTTGGCGCGCAGCGTATCGATCGCGAGCGGCGCGCTGGTGGCGGCGCCCACGAAGCGCGGATCGAGCGCCGCTCGACCGTGCACCGCCCCGCGCAGCGAACCGGCTTCGTTGCCCGTCCACCAGCGCGTCGTCGTGCCGCCGCGCGCCGCGTACTCCCACTGCGCCTCCGTCGGCAGCTCGAGGCCGACGCGTTCGAGCGCGCGCCGCGCGTCGTCCCAGGTCATGCCGTCCGCCGGGAGCAACGCCGAGGCCTCGTCGACAGTCCCGTCCTCGCGGTTCGCGATGCGGCGCCACTGCGCGCGCGACATCTCGTGTTTTCCCGCCAGAAATGGCGCGATTTGGATTTGCCGCCGCGGACCCTCGTCGTCGCGTGCCCACGGGTCGCCGCCACCGTCGCGCGCCGACGCCGCGGAATTCGCGCCCAAGTAGAAACGTCCGCCGGGCAGGAGCACGAGCACGAGCGCGCTCGACTCGTCGAGCACGAGCGCGCCGGTCGCGTCGCGCGCGGGCGGAGTCCCGCTGGGCAAGTGCGCGAACTCGAAGAGCTTGGTCGTGGGATCGCGCCCGATCGGGACGAGTCCGACGATCGGGCTCAGCGCGAGGCCGCGGTACACCGGCTCGCGCGCGATCTCGGCGATCGCGTTCTCCCATGCAGCGCGCCCACGGACGAGGCTCTCCTCCCCCATCGACCGTGCCAGCTCGAACCGTTCGCGCACGAGGCTCTGCGTCCCGTGCACCGGATCCGTGAGGCGCTCGAGGCCATCGACCAGTTGCGTCAGGAGCCCGTGGCGAAACCGGTCCTCGTCCTTGGCGAAGATCCACTGGCCGTCGGTGATCGAACCCTGTTCGCGCAGCGCGCGCAGTGCGTTCTCGTGCTGAACGCGGCGCGCGGCGAGATCTTTCGCGTCGCGCAACCACGCCTCGAACGCGGAGCGCGAGCCCGGGCTCGCGGGGCCGAGCTCCTCGGCGCGGCGCTCGAGTTCTTGCCAACGCGCGACGTCCGCAAGGCGCAGGATCTCGGCTGCGTCGCGCCCGCGCTGCCACGACCAAGCCCATGCGCCGGCGAGGAGCGCGACGGTCGCGACGGCGATCGTCGCGGCCAGCGCGCGGTTCCGACGGCACCACTTCACGAGCTCGGGGATGGCACCCGTGCGGTGCGCCCGCACGACGCGGCCGGCCAGGAATGCCCGCAAATCCTCGGACAATTCGCGCACGTCGGCATAGCGCGCGGCGGGATCGCGCGACATCGCCTTGTCGCAGATCGCGGCCAGCTCGATCGGTGCGTCGGGGGCCGCGCTCGCTAGCGGCTCCGGTCCGGCGCGCAACACAGCCTCGATCACGTCGGAGCCCGACGTGCCCGCATACGGCGGGCGGCCGGTGAGCGCGTGCCACAAGATGGCGCCGAGCGCGTAGACGTCCACGCGCGGATCGACCGGGCCCGCGCTTGCGGCCGCCTGTTCGGGCGGCATGTACGCCGGCGTGCCGAGCACGTCGCCGTGCCGCGTCTCGTCCGCGCTCGCGGAATCGTCGGCGCGATCACGCGCCTCCTCTGCGGGCGTGCTCTTCGACATGGACTGCGCTTCGCGCGCGCGCGCGAGACCCCAGTCGACGACGTACACCTCGCCGAACGCGCCGATGAGCACGTTCGCGGGCTTCAAATCGCGGTGGACGACACCGCGCGCGTGCGCGTAGGCCACGGCGTCGCAAGCCTTGAGCAGGCACTCGAGCACTTCGGGCAACCCCGGTCGCGAAGCCGGCAGCGCTGTGCGTGCGCTCGACGGCGCGGCGCCGGATGCGGACGACGCGCTGTCGCTCGCGGACGCGGAGCGCGACGCCGGGAGCCGCGCGCGCTCTCGGTTCAAGAGCCGCGCGAGGTTCTCGCCGCGCACGAGCGGCATCGTGAACCACACGCGGCCGTCGTCGTCGATGCCGGTGTCGTGCACCGGCACGATGCCCGGGTGTTCGAGCCGCGCGGTGAGCTTCGCTTCGGCCAAGAATCGCCGCAGGAGGCGCGGATCGCGCGAACGCGTCTTCAGCCGTTTCAGCGCCAATTCGCGGCCGAGGTCGCGGTCGAGGACGCGCCACACCTCGCCCATCCCGCCCGCCGCGACGAGCTCGATCCGTTCGTAGCGCCGCCGGTAACGATCGGGATCCGCGAGCCGCGCCAGCTCGGCCTCGGTCGCCTCGTCGAGAGGTTCGGGCCCGCGCAGGGCGCGCTCGACGGAGTCCAGCGTGGCCTCGTCCGCCGCCAGGCCGCCGAGCCAGCCCTCGACGCGCGACCAGCGCGCGTGGAGCTCGCGCAGCTCGTCGGCGATCTCCGGATGCGCGGCGATCTCGCGCTCGATGTCGATCGGCTCCGAGCCCTCGGCCCGGGCCGCGATCTCCGCGAACGCGGCGCGCGCTGCGCGGCTGAAGCGCCCGGTCGAAGGCGAAGTCATCGAACGAGCAGTCTACGCAGCTTGCGACTTCCTCGCCGCGCGGTTCGAATCACGGGTCGTGGTCGTCGATCCCGAGAACCCGCCCGACGGCCGCGTGTTGACGCGCTCGGAGCTGGAAGAGCTGCTCCAGCGCCACCTCGCGCCACTGCGCTCATACGTGCGACTGCGTTCGAGCCCCGCGCTGCGCCAGATGGAGCCGCCGTCGGACGTGCTGCAGTCCGCGCTGCGCGAGATCGTCGTGCGCGCCGAGTCGTTCCGCTTCACGAACGAGCGCGCGTTCCGCCGCTGGATCCTCACGATCGCCCTGCACAAGATCGTGTCGAAGTCGCGCTACCACGGCGCCGCGCGACGAACGTCGGTGCGCGCGGATGAGATCGCGAGCCGCTTGTGGGAGATCCCCGCGCGCGACGAGGGCTCGCACACGGGTACTCCGAGCCGCCACGCGGTGCACGCCGAGGACCTGGCGCGCCTGCAGGCCGCGCTCGACCGTCTCGACGACGAGGACCGCGAGATCGTGTGTCTGCGCCGGATCTTCGACGTGCCGACGTCCGAGATCGCCGAGATGGTCGGCCTCGCGGAGTCGACGGTGCGCTGGCGGCTCGCGCGCGCGATGACGCAGCTCGCCAGCGAGCTCGAGTGAGCTCGGCGCGAGCGCGCGGCTATTCCTGGAGGCGGCGCATCAAGTCCTCGAGGTCGGCGTGGCGCACCTCACTGCGACCGATCGGCCCGAGCTTCTCGAACTTGATGCGCTCGCCCTCGGAGCTGGTCTCCAGCGGCGCGGTGCTGCGCCGTTGGTAGCGGCGCGGGAGTTCGCCCAGGAAGGCGGCCTCGTCTTGCACGGCTTGCGCGAGCTCGCTCGAAACCTCACGCGGCAGACCTTCGCGACGTTCGAGCGCGACGCGCGCGCGCAGGCACACGTCGAGCGTGCTCTGCAGGTTCGTGCGGATCCGACCCAGGCGCTCTTGATCGGCCTCGGGCTGCGCCATGCTCTGTTTCACCTTGGAGGTCGCCACTTCGAGGACGGCGATGAGGCAGTTCAGCTTGCGCATGAGCCTCTCGCGGTACTCGGGCGACTCGAGGTGGGCTTCGGAGAACGGTTCTTCCTGCGGGGTCTGGCTCATGGATTCGCTTCGGGTTGCGGTTCCCCGAAGCCTATCCCTCTGAGTCGGGGCGGGCGGGCTCCTGGAACCGCAGAAACGCCCAGAAACGACCGGCGCTGCCGTACGCCGAGTAGAAGGCGCCCGAACCCGCGGAGTCGCCCGAGCTTCAGAGCGCCGAGCGCAGGATGTCGAGCACGTCGGCCTCCGAAACTTTCCCGACCACGAAAAAGTTGCCGCCTCCGCGTTGGGCCTCGGCGACGCGGAAAGAGCCGAGTTGCGCCATGCGAACCACGACGCTCGCCGCCGGATCCGCGGGGTTCCCGATGGGCGAAGCCGGCCGTTGGCGCTGCAGGAAGAACACGTTCTCGAACCCGTCACCGTAGACGCGGCGGACGTACGTGTCGCCCAGGAGCTGGAGCACTTCGCTCGACATCTCGCGGTAGCCCATGGGCAGGATCTGCGGCCGAGCAGGCGTGAAACCCGGCGGCAGCGCCGCGCTTTCGACCGGCGTGCCGGGGTAGCGCTCGACATGCGCCACGAAACCGTCGAGCACGGGCGCGCGCGTGAACTCGAGGAACATCGTCGAGGCGATGACGGCGCCGTTGCCGTCGCGCTCGACCGAGCTCATCACGAGGCCGGAGTCGGCGTCCACCGCCAGCCGGTACGAGCGCGTCGAATCGTGGCGCGCGTCGACTTGGATCTCGACGCATTCGATACCGGCCACGATCGGCGCGCCGGCGATCACGTGCACGGAGTAGTTCGCGAGGAACAGGTCCAGGTCGCGCACCCGCAGGTCGCGGTACTTGAAGAAGAAGCCCTGACGAACGCTCTGCAGGATCTCGAAGTGGTCGCGCTGCGGCTGCGTCATCGACGGCGCCTGCACGGCGACCGTCTCGATCGAGTAGCGGCCCGCTCCGTCGGCAGTGACGCGCTCGTCGTACACGAGGCTCGTCGGCGCGCCGTCGAAGTCGACGTGGTACTCGACGCGGCGCAGCCCGGAGTGAGCGATGCGCTCGGGAGCATTGGGCATCCGCGCCAGGAACGAAGGCAGCGGCTGATTCTGCAGGCCTTGGACCGTGGTCGAGGAATCGTCGGAGGCTCCGGTGGCTGGCGCACCGACTTCGCCACTGCAACCGCTGAGGAGCACGGCACCGACCAGGGTTGGGCCGAGGAGCGCGGTACCGACCAGGGTTGGGCCGAGGAGCGCGGTACCGACGAGGCCGGGGCCGAGGAGCACGGTACCGACGAGGCCGGGGCCGAGGAGCGCGTTACCGACGAGGCCGGGGCCAAGGAGCGCGGTACCCACGAGGCCGGGGCCGAGGAGCACGGTACCCACGAGGCTGGGGCCGAGGAGCACGGTACGCACGAGGCGCGAGCCGCGCGTCGAGCGAAGGAGCAGCCGCGCGCGATTCCAAGCCGACGCGAGCGCGCTCGCGAAGCTGCCAGAGGTCGGCGGGAGCGCGGAGTGTCCAGGCGCGCGCAAGCTCACATTTCCTCCCGCGTCACGCGCTCGGCGTCCACGAGTCCGCCGGTGAACCCCGCCAGGAGTTCCGCCGCCAGGGGGTCGAGATCGCGCACCGACCCGACGTACTCGACGATCAACTCCGGTCCGACGGGTGCGCTGGGCAGGCCGCGCGGAGTGCCGCGCAGGAAATGCCCCAGGCCGAGCGCGCCGACGGTCAGCAGCAGGCCCGCCGCGGCCAAGGCGATCGGCAAGTACAGCGAGGTGGATCGCCGCGGCGCGCGCCCGAGGCGCTGCTCCAGATCCGGCGGCGCGCGCAGCCGTTCGAGGCGCCGCGTGTAGCGACTGGCGAGCGCCTTGGCCGGATCCGCGAGGTCTTCGCCGACGAGCCGTTCGAGCACCGCCGGCGCGGTCGGAGCAGCGACACGCCGCGCGAGGACCTCGGGCGCGGCGACGGGGGTCAAGTTCGTGACCGCTTGGATCGCGCGCTCCTGGCGCACGCCGGCCTGGAGCGCTGCGACGACCGCCCCGTCGAGATCTATGGGCGCCGCGAGGTGCGCGAGCGAGCGCACGAGCGACATGCGGCGCGCGGCGCGCGCGAGTTCGGCGCGGCAGTTCGCGCAGCCGGCGAGGTGCGCATCGAAATCGCCGCGCGAGCTCGGCGCGGGATCCAAAGCGCGGTCCGACCGCGAGTCGGCTTCGCGCGGCCCTGCGCCCGCACGTGGCGAACGATCGCGCTCGTCCGAGTCCAGGCCGCGATCGCTCGACATCGCTTCCGCGCGCTGGAGCAGCGCGACACGCATCGAGTCGCAGTGCTTAGGGGGTTCGGAACTCATCGCGTCACCGCAGGTAATGACGGTCGAGGACCGGCGTGAGTTCCCGATCGAGCGCCTCGTGCGCGCGCGACAACCGCGATTTGACCGTTCCCAGCGAGATCTGCAGCGTCTCGGAGATCTCCTCGTACGACAGGTTCTCGACGTAGCGCAGCACGACGATCGCGCGCATCTTCGGCGACAGCCGCGTGATCGCCGCTTGGATCTCGGCCTCGAGCTCGTGACGCGTGGCCGCCGCGAGCGGCGCCTCGGTCCGTTCATCGCGCAAGTCCGCCCTCGCCGCCGGCCGCGTGCGCTCGTTCTGCGCCTCGAGGGAAGGCAGCCAGCGCGACGCGGAGCGCCGCTTCAGGTCGATCGCCGCGTTGACCGCGATGCGATAGACCCAGCTCGAGAACTTGGACTCGAAGCGGAACTCCGCGATCTTGCGGAACATGATCCCGAACGTCTCCTGGCTGGCGTCCAGGGCGTCGGTCGCATTGCCCGAGATCCGGAAGCAGACGTTGTAGACCCGGTCCTTGTACTGGTCGTACAGCTTCCGAAATGCGCCTTCCAGGCCGCTGGGCGTGGTCGCCTGGCAGGCCTCGACGAGTTCGCGATCCGGGTCTGTCTTCATCCGGCGTTCCGTGCACTTCGACGGAGCCCGCCGGTGTTCGGTTCCGTGCTCACGCACGACTTGCGAAATCCTTCCCGACCCGCGCGCCGAGCCCCCCGACGAAGCCGTACCCATCCCCACTGGGCAGACACGGTCGCGCGCTCCCGGACGGGCTCGAGGCCCGTCAACCGCCGATGAGAGCGATGGGGTCGACGGTCGAGAAGGTCGATCCCACGGAAGCCGAGCACGACGGGGGACAAGACCCTTCCCACCCCTCGATGCACCCGGCCGAGACCACCTCTTGCGTGACGACGGCCCCGTTCGCAGCCACGGGGGTCGAGCGCTGGAAGCACACCGAACCCTGAATCCACGTGGACGGGATCTCGCCCTCCCCACCGATCGGCAGCGGCACGTAGATGCTGCCAATCTGAGTCGGCGCCGCACCCGGCGCGTTCTGCTGCGAGGTGTCAGGGCGGGGCGGCGACATGACGAGCACGACGACGCCATCCACGTTCAGCAGGCGCACCGTGTCCGCCGACAGGACCGTGCCCGCACCCGGCACCGTGGCCGTCGCGAAGAAGGTCAAGTGACCCGCGCCCAGGACGGCGGCCGGCTCGAGCCCGATGTCGAGCAGGTGCAGCAAGCTCTGGCCACCCGCGCCCGTCGTGATCCGCGACGTGCTGTTCGAAGCGACCCACGCATTGGAGAGCGTCACGGTGCGCTGATCGATCTGCACCCCGAAGCCGAGCTGGACGTGCCGCGGATTCGCGAGCGACGAATGCACCGCGACGAGCACACGGATCCGCCCGTCCTCGCCCGCATGCGCCGTCATCCCAAGATGCACGGGCGCCGTGCTCGTCGGGAACTGGCCCGCCAAGATCGGCGAGGTCCCACGCGCGAGCTCCTCGAGGTCGCTGAATCCATCCAGATCCGTGTCGCTGCTAACGGGTGAAGTGCCGAGCACTTGCTCCTGCGCGTTGCACAGGAAGTCCCCGTCGGGGTCCGCGCCCGGCCCGGTCTGCGCCCCGACGCGATGGTCTCCGCCGAGCACGACTACGAACGCGAGAGCCGCTCCCATGAGCGGCGTTCCAGAACCGGCGAGCCGGCATGCATGATCAGCGAGGCATCGACGCATGGTTGCCTCCGTGACGTCGCCCCGAACCGAGCGTCGGGGAGCGGACGATCCGCGCCCCTGGCCTCAAGGTAAGGTCAAGCTTCGAAAAGGGGTGAGGTAACTCGGAATCGGGGGATTGGGGGGCGGTCAGCGCGGTGGGCGCGGGTCAGGCTTGCCCGGTGGAGTGAGGGGCGAGCGGGTGGTGGATACGGGAGGCCGGGGACCGAGCGGTTCGGGCCGGAGTAATGAGCGAGCGGCGACCGACGCGCGGAGGTGGGTGGGGGTCGCGCTACTTGGGAGGAGTGGTGCGGTCGGGTGACCGCGCCGAGCGAGGCGGTGGTCGAGAGCTCGCGGAGCGCGGCGCCGGTGCTAGACTCCGCGGCTCTGTGCGCGCCCGTAGCTCAGCTGGATAGAGCGACGGCCTCCGAAGCCGTAGGCCAGTGGTTCGAATCCACTCGGGCGTACCACCACTTTTGGTCGGATTTGGCCTCGGTTGGCGCGATTTTGTGCGATTTGGCAGCGCGGCAAGAAATGGGCCGTTTCCGAAGGAATCCGCGCCCTGTGCCAACGGAGACAAAATCCGACAAACGGAGACATTTCCGGGACTCTGGTGCATGCAACATTTGATGCAACATGTCGCGGCCGGAACGCTGGGAAATGCGACGTTTCCTGGATAGAGCGTCGGCCTCAGGCTGACGTCCAGAGGTTGCGCGGGGGCGCGCGTGTGGCCGGCGTCGGGACACGCGAGGTCCGTAAGCGTCCGGAGGCGTTTCGCAGCGCGCGCTGGCGAGGTCGGGGTGGAGCTGGCAGGCCGCGCGTGTCGGCAGATGGCGCGCCGCAGTGCTTTCAGGCCGCGGATTGCGGGCCGAACAGCAGCTTCCAGCGATCCGGCGTCAGCTCGTCGACGCGGCTGGCCGGATGCGTGGC